>CAACVC010000005.1_pt1 | contig 65209 bp, 80 predicted proteins | sample 2381761 | NCBI WGS metagenome assembly CAACVC01 (sample SAMEA5211966, study PRJEB30684) | marine metagenome | biome: Marine; feature: Epipelagic; material: Water | collected 2015-10-15 | depth 45 m
TATTAATTCTAGAAACCCAGTAAGCTTCTACATCAGGATTATTTTCAATCATCCAAGGTAATGCAGTACAAAGATATTCATCTGGATATTCATCTGCGTCAATTAAAAATACCCAATCTCCAGTACACATTTTAGTAAGATAATTTTTTTGTTGAGCAAAATCATTATTTAAAGGATTAGAAAACCATACAAAAGGTGACTTAGTATTTACTGTTTTAGCCCTTAAATATTCTTCTACTGCTTTAGAACCATTTTGTGAATCAAATAAAATAACAATTTCATCTTCTTCACGTTTGTATGTTGTTAAAAATTTAACTAGTCTTTGTAATTCATTTATTTCATTACAAACAGGAATTGCATAACTTATTTTCATATTCTATTTATTCAGGTAATACCCCAATATATGAAAGAGCATCTATATAACCACGTTCAGAATCAAAAGACTTTAAATTTTCCATATCCATTCTATGTTTATAATACTCACCAGATTTTCCAGGAATTGGATATTTTATTTTTTCTTCTTCACTAACTTCAATTGCTTTTACTGCAGACCATGACCAGTTATTTTTATCAGTACCATTTGCAAATACCATCCCTAGTTCTGACTCATTTACAGTATTTGGTATCCAAACAAGTCCTGTTTTTGGGTCTGTCCAGGATAGATCTTTATATAATTCTGGAAGAGATGATATTTGTTCTTCATAAAAATCTTCTCCTGGGAGCATTAAAGTATTAGTCCAAAAACCACAAGATAAACTAAAATAATTAGTTAATTTTTCATTAATTTCCATTTTATAACATAAATCACCCCCACTCTTAGGACAATCTATTATTTCATCATAATTCATATCTATACTGTTTTTAATTTAGGTTTTTTAAGTTTAGGAAGATTAGGAGATATTTTTTTAAGTTTTGGTAAACTTAATTTCATTTGCTCAGGAACTTTAACATTATTTTCTAATATATCTGCTATCTTAGCTTTCATGTTTTCAAAAGCAAAATAAGTTCTACTATAGTATCCTTGTCTTTTAGCCCTTTCTAAATGAAATTTATAATTATTAAATATTTCTTTATATGAATTATTTACTTCCATAGGGTTAGGTTGAAACCATTGAGATTCTGGTAATAACATATCTTTTTGTTGAACTGTAGGATGGAGATTTGTTAATTGTCCTTGGAGCAGTAAAGTAAAATCATTTTGAAGAAAATCTAATTGTCCTGACCATCCTGAACATATTATAGGTTTATTTACTAAACTAAATTCTAATAAAGGTCTTCCAAATCCTTCACCTCTAGTATGAGAAACCATTGCTTTTACTTTAGGGTGGTTATATAATTCATTCATTTCTTCATTAGTAAAACTTCCATGTAAAAGGTAAACATTAGGTAATTTACCTTTAGATAAGGATCTAATCATATCTATTCTTTTCATCATTTCTCTTCTATCCATATACGAAGAGTTAACAACTGAAGATTTTAATATTAATGCTGGTTGTTTCTTTTTATTTTTAAATGTTTCATAAAATGACCTAAGAGTAATACCTATATTTTTTCTATCTTCACCTAAATTTCCTGACATCCAATGTCCTACAACTAAAAAGGCAAAATCTTCAGGAATTGAATTTATATCTTTTAATAAATTTAATTCTTTAAATTCTGATTTTTTAATAGGTTTATAAGTATCTAAATTAGCGCCTTCTAATAATACTTCTATAGGTTTTGATAATTCAACTACTCCTACTTTTTGTTTTGTTTGTTGATCTACTTTATCATATTTTGAATTTAAAAATACATTTTTAGAATGTTCAGATGAAACTATATTAATATCCATTTTATTCATACCCTCAATCCATGTAGCTGAACATACTGTAGTTTCAATTCCTGCTGTGAATCCAATATTATACTTTCCTATAGGGTTATATTCATTAGGAACTGTAATTTGAGCCCAAATATCAGGTTGTTCTGTAATTTGATTAACTAGATGTTTTTGTAAAAATCCCCATTCAGAGTGGTCTTTAATAAAACCAAAAGGAGTAGCTCCCCACCTTTGAGGAAGTATTTTAACATCATACTTATCTAATTCTATAATTGATTTAACTAAATCTCTTGATCTTGCTCCATATCCACTATATGTGTCAATTGGACAACTTATGTAAAATGTATTTTTCATTTAATAATCTATTTTATGTGGTAAAATTCTTTTTTCGTAATCTGTATCTTTGAGAAATTCATATTTTTCCCTAGGTTTCCAAGTTGAATATAGCTCATCTAAACCATTAATAACCTTTTTAGCCATTTTTTCAGATGTAAATCCAGCTTCATCTCCCCTAGCCCAATCATATCCTTTTTTCCCTATTTCTTTTCTTTTTTTATGTCCCATTTTATACAATTTCATCATTTGATCAGCCGCATCATTTATATTATGATGATCATCATATATGTAAGGTGTTGGTGGTGAACCAACTAATGTATTAGCTACAGTATAAACAGGTAATGCCCATTCTCCATGTTTTTTATATTTTCCACGGTGGTTTGAAGGAAATTCACCATTAAATTCAATCCAATCTCCATTTTCATCTTCAAATCGCATTTGATCTTGCATACCCCCAGTAACTGCAGCAATAAATGGTGTTCCTGTAAGCATAGCTTCTGTTAAAGATAATCCCCAACCTTCAGCATTTGATAGTTGTACTACACCATCTACTGAATTGTATAATAAATTCATTTCTTCTGTAGTTAGTTTATGATCTAAAATACCAACTTTACAAGTTTCTGGTGGACACATATATTCTATAACTGCATTTAAATCAGTACCATGTTCAAATACTCCTTCAGTTTTTAATGTAAGTCTACATTTTTTAGCATCTTCAGGAGATAATTGATCTGTAAATAATCTAAAGGCCATTATAATATTAGATACTTGTTTTCTTCTAATATTTCTTGAATTAAATAATAAATGAAAATTATTAGCTTCCTCTAAGCGTATTTTATCTTTAAATTCTTTTAAATCTAAATCATTATCTTCTAATAACTCAAAAAGTTTACTATTTAAACCATGAGGTATATATTTAAATATTTTATTTTTACCTCTATCACCTAAAACAAGTTTATTAATATTAACTGTTTGTTTAGATATACCCATTAATAAATCACAAGATTCATAAAATTCTTTATTATACATTGGAGCAGGATAATTATCCCAAATATTAAGATATGAGATAGGAACTATTTTTCTAATTTCATCCTCAGCATGAAATAACCAGGAAAAATATCTAGGATCTGTAATTAAAAATATTCCATCAATATTTTCTCTTGCCATTACATTTCTAACTAAATTTATGTCTCCATATCCTTTAGTTGGATATAAAGTACAATAACTATCCTCTACTCCTGATTTTTTAGCAACTTCATTTGATAGGTCTATTACTTTACCCATATCAGGATGTTCTACTGCTCCTGCTATACAAGTCCAATTATAACGATGGGAAGTATTAAGTACAATTTCTCTACCTATTTGAGCAACACCTGAATGAACTCTAATATCATCAGTTATTAATAGAATTTTTTTTCTATCTTCTTTTTTAATATAACCTTCTTTCATTTTTATTTATTGATTAATTTCTAAATTATTGTGACTATGTATTTTTTTTCTAAAATCTTCATCTGTAAGATATAAATGAATAGCTCTATCAGATAATTTCTGAAATGAGAATTTACGTCTTACACATTCAATTTTAAAATTTTCAAATAAATCACTTTTTACTTTAACACTTGTAAGTGTCATGTTTTTCTTTTCAGCCATAGTTTTAATTATTGGTTTATATTTGTCTATACGTATATGCGGATTATAAATTTTTGCCAGGGACATTACATAATTTTGCATCTTCTTTAAAAGGGCAAAAGTGGCAGTTCCACTTCGACGGTCTTGGAACGTGAAGTGTTTCTCTGTATCCTGTATAGTCAAATGCTTCATTTATAAATTCATTTAAAATTTTAGTTGCTTTGTTAGTTTTATTCTTTCCAGAAGCTGGAGAGAAGGTTTGTATTCGTTTTTGTGGGTATTCTCCACCTTCATATATTTTTCTTCTAACAATTAGGAACTCAATATCAATACTTTTTTCTGCTAATCCAAATTGTTCTGCAAAGAATTTTTTATATAGTACTAATTGAAAATGTTTTTCTTCATCCTTTTTAGCATATGAGTTCCACCCTTTAGTACTGGTTTTAATGTCGATTATTTGAAATGTATCTGTGGGTTCATGGTATAACACAACATCTAAGAAACCGTTGTATATAACGTTTTTATACGCGTTATTAGGCATAATTGATATGGGTACCTCACAACCAACTAAAAACCATCCCTTTTTACTAAAATATTTACCTTTATGTTTTTTAAGATATCTTAAAATTTGAATCCCATCATCATAAAACTCTCTAATTTCTTCTGAAGAACTAAAATGTTGGTTTTTATTTTTTTTATACTGAATAAGGTATTCTTCCCTTAATTTATCTTCTAATAACCTCTCAAGATCTTCTCTATCAGCAGCTGCTCCACTTTTTTCATACATTATATCTAAATAATATTGTACTACTTCATGAAAGGCAGTTCCAAACACAGTATGAATGCTAGGAGATTGTCTTTTATGTCCTTCTTTATACTGAAGGGCCCACTTTTGAGGGCAACTTCTAAACATTGAAAGTTGAGAATAAGAAATATTTTTTTGATAGCCAAAATTAATAGGCTCAGGTTTGTAATTTCTTATTACTTTTACAATTGGGGGTATTTTTTTAGCCAAAACATTATTTTTTCCACTTATTTCTTCCTACTAATAATCCAATAATGCCATAATTAGCTATATCCATAAAAGTATCTTCCATTCCTTCACCTTGAACAAAGTTTTTACCATTTAATAATAGATTTTTTAATCTACTGATTTTATCAGTTAATCTAATAGCTAAGCCAGTTAATGAGAATTTTTTATCATTATCATCATGTAAAATATCTCCTCCTAAAGCTATATTATTTAATCCATAATCCATATGTTTAGCAGCAAACATAGTATACATCTCCATTCCAATTTTTTTATATTCTTCAGATAATTCTGGATACTCTGTTTCAAATAATTCTACTACCTCTTCTTTACTCATTGTTCCCATAATGTCTTTTTAATGTTTCTAAAACGTCTTCAGCTTCAGCTAATGCTCTTGCTGCTTCTTCTGCATTATTATAGAAATCACTTGTTGAATGATCACCTATACCTGCAGGATTTTCTGTTAATAATTCAAGTGTTAATAATGCTTTTTCTCTTTGGGCTTCAAAAGTTTTTTGGAGCATTGTTATAACTCTGTATTGTGCCATTTTATAATTTTTTAAGTAATTGTTTTTGTTCTTTAATCTCCACTCCTAATTTATCAAAAATTATTTTGATATCACTCTTATCTAATAATGTAATATATTCATTTGCCTCATCCAAACTACATTTATAGTAGTTAGAAATATATTGCTTTACTTCTTTAGGGGATGTTTTTATTTTTGATTTAATATACCTTAAAAACATTTTCTTTTTAGGTAACATTTCACAATAAAAATTATATATCCCCCTTTTATCTGTAGGGTGGAACCTTTGTGCTATGTTAGCAATATCAATGTATCCTTCATACATGGATACAAATCTATGAACCATATAAGCATTAAAGTTCTCCCAAGATTTTTCCTCAAAACTATTATAGCTAGATTTTTTATAAGTTAAATGTTCTAGCCATTCAAATATATTTTTAGGATTTGATAAGGACATCCTTATACTCTTCTCTTAATTCTTTTGGAAGTGAGTCCTCTAAAATTTTACCTGTTTCAGGATCATAAAATACTGGAATTGGCATTACAGCATCAGAATCTGTTCCTGTTACAAATTTAGATACTTTACGTAATAAAGCTCCTTGTTGCCAAATTCTGCCTCCACCTTCAGTTTCAATAGCTGATGTGTTTTTTAAATCAATGTTGGGTTGTTGCGCTTGCATAATTAATAATTTTAAATAATATTTGGTTTAATTGTTTCAATAATTTTAGACATTAAAGCCATACAATTTACTTCTTTGTCTATTCTAAAATTTGATTGGTATGAATATTCATTTATATAATATGCTATCATACCTTCCTTTCCAGGAGCATATTCATTACTTTTATCATAAAGATAACGATAAAATCCTTCAAAATCACTTACATTTGAATCAGCAATAATTTGTCTAATTGTTCTCCAATTAGGTTTTTTATTATTTAATTCAGTAAGTACTTTATCCATATAATTACTTTCTACTAATGTAGTTTCATCTAATTTAATTGTGTTATTTACTGTAGATATCTGTATAGTATTAAGCATTTTACGTACATCAGGGTAATTGTTATTTACAATAGTTTCTAAGTCACTTACACTATGTTTGATGTTTTCTTTATTTGTAACTTTCATTAGATGGTTAATAATATCTAACCTATCAGGTGGAACTATTTTTAACGTTTGACACCTTGATTGTAGGGGATCAATTATTCTTTCTAAATAATTACAAGTTAATATAAATCTAGTTGAGCGAGAAAATGTTTCAATTACATTTCTTAAAGATGCTTGAGCCATTATAGTAAGAAAATCTGCTTCATCTAAAATAACTACTTTTAAAGGTTTAAAAGACATAGTACTAGCAAATCCTGATACTTTATCTCTAATTGTTTCTATACCTCTTTCATCTGATGCATTAATGTATAGTAAATCACAATCAATATTTTTAGTAATTAATTTAGCTAATGTTGTTTTACCTGTTCCTGCAGGACCATAAAATAATAAATTTTGAATATCGTTTTGATCAATATAACTTTTAATAGTATTTTTAATACTTTCATTTCCTACATAATTATCTATATTAGTAGGTCTATATTTTTCAACTAGTAAACTATGCTCTTTCATATGGTAAATATAATAACTTTTATTGTAAAATCCAAATTAAACTCCCTGTCTAAACTCTCCATACATACTAAATTCCTTTGGTTCTTCTGGGATGATTGTTTCTTCATGTGTTACAATAGCATATAATTTACTATCTAAAGGAGCTAATCTAAATTCACAAGATGTACCTGTTGATTTAAAATAAGCTTCTAAAGCATCAGTTAGAGTTTCATGTACTACTTTTTTCTTATCATCTACTAAAGTCCACTTGTCTCCAGGTGGTACTCTAGTAGCAATAAGCTTATTATGTTCTATTAATTTTGTTTCCATATTACATCCCCATCATCATTGATGGATCCATTTGTGGTTGTGAATTTTCTTCTTTTGGTTCATCTACAACTATACACTCTGTAAGTAATACAGTTCCTGCAACAGCAGCAGCATTTTCAAGAGCTGTTCTTGTTACTTTAGTAGGATCAATAATACCTGCTTTTTTCATATCTTCAACAGTATCTTTTTTGATATTATATCCAGCCCAAGTATCATTACCAGAATCTATTAAATTATACTTACCTATCATTTGCGCAGTAACTGAATCCTTTCCAGCATTAATTAATATTTGTTCAAATGGTTTACCACAAGCTTTATAAACAATATTTTTACCTATACATTTACTACATTTAGTATTTAAAGCTTCTCTAGCATACAATAATGCTGCTCCTCCTCCTGGTACAATACCTTCTTCAATTGCTGCTTTAGTTGCGTGTAATGCATCATCAACTCTATCTTTCTTTTCATTCATTTCAGTTTCAGTATAACCACCTACATGAATAATAGAAACACCACCAGCCATTTTAGCTAATCTTTCTTGTAATTTTTCAACTTCAAAATTAGATTCAGCTTTATCTATTTGGGAAGTAAGTTCTTCTAATCTTAGTTTAACATCTTCTTCTTTACCTTTACCATCAATAATAGTTGTTTTTTCTTTAGAAATTGTTACAGTACGGGCTTCACCAAACCATTCCCAAGAAAATTTATCAAGTTTCATTCCTTTATCTTTATCAAATACTTGACCTCCTGTTACTGATGCTATATCTTCTAAAATTAATTTTCTTCTATCACCAAAATCAGGGGCTTTAACTGCAGCTACCTTAATAGTACCTCTAGCTTTATTTACAATAAGTGTTGCTAATGCTTCACTGTCAACATCTTCAGCTATAATAAGTAATGATTTATTAGTATTAGAAACTGCTTCTAACATAGGTAATAAATCTTTAACCTGGGATAATTTTTGATTAAGTACTAAAATATAAGGATCTTCTAAAGTACAAGTCATTGTACTATTATTAGTAACAAAATAATGTGATAAATATCCTCTATCAAATTGCATACCTTCAACAGTTTCTAAATAAGTATCTCCTGTTTTAGATTCTTCAATATGAACTACACCCTCGACACCTACTTTATCCATAGCAGTAGCTATTAATTTACCCACTTCAGGATCATTATTAGCAGAAATAGTTGCAATTTGTTCTAATTGATTTTCATCTGAAATATCTTCTGATATGTTTTCTTTTAAATTATTAACAACTTCTTTTACAGCTTTATCAATTCCTCTTTTAATTTCAACAGCATTAGCCCCATTAGCTAAATGTTGTAATCCATCTTTAATCATTTCTCTTGCTAAAAGAGTTGAAGTAGTTGTCCCATCACCAGCTTTATCTGCTGTTTTAATTGATGCCTCTCTAACTAAATTTACACCTAAATTTTCAACTGGGTCACTTATAGCTATATGTTTTGCTACTGTAACTCCATCTTTTGTTGATATTGGGGATTGGTTAGGTCTTTCTACTACTACATTTCTTCCATTAGGACCTAATGTTGATACTACAGCATTAGCTAATGTGTCAATTCCTTTTACTAATTTATCTCTACCCTCAGGGCCAAATTCTATAATTTTACTCATTTTTTATTCATTTAGTGGTTCAGTTTCTTCTAATATTTTTTCAAAATCTACTTCTTTTTTTACTCTTGCTAAGATTTGATTTTCAGGACCAACATAATAATCCTCTCCATCATGTTGTAATTTTGTAAATCCTTGAGTTGGTAATATTACTATATCTCCAACTTTACTCATGGTTTCAATAAATGTACCTGAAATTGTATGTTGTCCAGGTCCTACAGCTATTACTTCTCCATGTTCATTAACATCTTTTCCCATATCAGGAACTACAATTGAGCCATACTTAGTTTCTTCTGCCTCAATTGGTTTAACTATAACAGCATTAAATAGTGCTTCTAAATTCATATTGCAATTTTTTCTTTAATATTATTTAAATTATTTTTAATCTCATTCCATTTATCCAAATAACTTTGAATTGAGGAATATTCTCCATTTTTTACATTAAGCTGTGCTTTCATAATAGCTTCTAATGCAGAACCAAAATCAGCATAATGGCCAATTGGTTTTTCATATTTTTTTCCTTTACTACCTTCTGCTAGGTATTTTTTCTGGGGAGTAATTACTTCATATGCTGTATAACAGTATGCATCTTTACCTATGAAATAAGGCTCTAGTAAATCATCTTTGATAATAGTCATATAACTTTATTTTTTTATTATAATATAATATACGAAAGTTTTATTGGTAAACCAACCTAAAGGGCGCGTTTGGTTAGTTAATTTTCAAAACTTTTGGCTTAGCTTCTTCAGCAAATGGAATAGTCACAATTAATAAACCATCATTAAAATTTGCTTTTGCCTTTTTAAGGTCGAACTTAGTTCCTACTTTATATCCTAAATTAAAAGAACGTTTTGCAATTCCTCTATGGATATAATTTCGGTTTGGAGTTTCTGGTGTTTTCTCCTTATCATAATTAAAGATAATCATGTCTCCCTCTAACTTAACTTCAATAGCTTCCTTGGGAATACCAGTGCAAGCTAACTCAAAGGTTAAACCTGTGTCATCTTCAAAAATATTAATTGGGTATTGTTGTTTGGCTTCTATAGCCGGAACGAATTGGGTGTTTGCTTCGAATAAATTTCGAAATAATAGATCAAACGGATGGAATGATCTTTCTAAAAAATGTGTACTCATATCACTTTGTTTTTATGCTGTCATTAAGATCAGCGGTTAATAAATAATTTAAAACTTGCGCCCTTAGGTCAATTTATTATACATATGTGGCATCTTCTTTTCTTACCATATAGTATAAAGTCTTTATATCTTCTGATTGAAATTCTAATTTCATAAATCCTTCTTCGGTTAATGAAAGTTTACCACTTTCTAAATCTTTATTTGCTGCTAATATATTTTTAAATGAATCTGAATTAAATGGTAATTTTAAGTCTTTACCTAATGTAACTTCTATATTTTCATCTACAATATATTTAATTTTATTTGAAAAATTATTTAAATCCCCAAATGCAAATTGTATTACTGTTCCCCTATCAGGATCTTCTTCTGTACTAATCATTACATCACTTATATCTGTTAATGCACTTTTAGCTTTAATAAAATTATTTACTATTTCAGGAGTTAATTCTATTACAACATCATATTCAGTTGGGAAATTAATAGTTCCTCTTTTTGGTACTAATAATGAATCTGCTAAAGAATAAGCTACATTAAATGAATTATCTTGAATATGTAATTTAGAAAATACTTTATGTTCTTTTTCTAGAGTAAGTAATAATTCTCCATTAGTAACTGATATTAATTTATTTAATTGTGCTGTATCAAATATTGCTATTTCACTATCCTCCACCGGAGAATTTTCACAAAATAAATCCCCTGCTATATCTTTATTTTCTGACGTAAAACTAATACTTAATTTATTTTCATTAGTTTCCCACCTTACAGATTGAACTAATCCATTTAAATAGTATTTAGATATTATTGATTGTAATTTTGATTTATTTATCATTTTATTATTTTTTAATCCATTTATTATCTGAGTCTAGTGTTACTTCCCCTACAAATAATTGTTCCCAATATTCAGGTTCAATTAAAGATAAAAACAATCTTTCATCTTCTCTTTGATAGAGATAATATGTATGTCCTTTAACAGGAATGAAATTAAATTCAGCTTGATTAACTAATTCATTCCATTTATATAAAGCTATAAGTTTTGCATATTCTTCTTTTAATTCTATAAATTTAGAAGATAAATAATTATTTACATCTACAGATTGTTGAGCTACCCATGCATTAGTATTTGGAATATCTATTTTAGGAGCAGCTACACTATCACCATAAGGCATAATTGATTTTTCCTCTGCAAACATATCTGGTTTATCTTTATTCTTAGCCATTTAAAAATTAAAAAATTTATTTCTATGAGGATTTAAACTTAATGCCCACCCCAAATCATTATAAAATCCTTCTAATTTATTTAATAATATACTATCAAATACTTTTTGTCTATCAGCATATTTCTCAATAAATGTACGAATTTCTTTTGGTATATCATAGTCTAGGAAAGCAATTGCCTCAATTCTATATGGATTATTTTTTAAATAAATCCATTTAATTTTCTCTCCTTGTGTAATATAATTATATTTTTTATCTAATTTCCAAAATCTTAGTAAGTCATTATAAATTATAGCTGCTTTAACAGCTGCGGGAGCTCCTTTACCTATTGAAGAAAACATTTCTCCAGCTCTAGCTTTACGTTCAGTAAATTTATTTAGTTTTTTTACTGCTTGGGGGTTACCAATCTTTTCAATAGGTATTTCTCCACTTAATATTTGTCTTCTAAATTCTAATAATTGAGAATCAATTTCATGTTTAGGTACTCCTTTAAGTACTTGTTCTAAACAACTTTTAAAAAACTTACCAAATACAGGAGGGAAATTAGCTTTTTTAAATTCTAAACCTTTAACATCTAATGATTCTTTTTCAATACCTTCTTGTTTAGTAATCCATTGTGCATATCTTCTTGTAGCTCTAAAATAAGCTGATCTAATTACACATTCAGTTTTCATCTCTAATCTATGAGAATTAACATTAAAACAATCTTTAGCTAATCTATCATAATCATCAGTTATAATATCTTGATATTTAAGTGCTTCTTTTTCTAAAACATCATCTCTTTCCTTATCAGACATTTCATCAAAATTGGGGTATAAATGTCTTAATAAAGGTTCTGCATTAAAATAATTAGAATCTGTATCAACATAAGCACAATAATTTACATCACCTGGATCACAAATCCACCATGGAGTATCTTCTAAATGTTTCATATTTTATTTTTCAACTCTCTATTTTTTTTATATTTTATTCTTTCTTTTATCTTTTTTTTATCATAATATTTTTCAATAAGCTCTAATCTCCATTTTACATCTCCAATTTCATCAATAATATCATCTTCAAAATCCATTTTTGGTTTATTTAATTGTTGAGTAATTATGAGTGCTAATTCCATACACTCTTCTGCTAGTTTCTTATGTTCTCTTATTACTGTTCCTAACTTCATCCCTTAATTACTTTATTCATGTGTCTATTAGCGCATAAAGCACTTTCTTGGATAATACGTTGACCACTTAATGTAATGGCTTCAGATAACACTACATTACCATATCTAAACGAACCTAAAGCAGTAGCACCATATAAACTATTTAATAAAATCTTCATTGTATATTGTTTCATATGATAAGCAGCCCCTAATTCGTTGTCACCTGATTTATAAGCATCTTTCATTTTATTTTTATATAATACTCTTTCATCAAACCATTTATTTAATATAGTTGATAATACTGATTCACGATTTGTATTAAACATAACACCATTTGCTGAAATAGCCCACTTATTAGATTCAATAAATCCAATTAAATCTCCTATAGTAACTTTAGTACGTTTACGTTTAATATTTTCAATTAATATTTCTTCTTCAGGATCCTTAGCTTTTAAATCATTTAGTCCTAATCTATTATTTCTATCATCAGCATCAATAATTCTAGCTACCATTGTTTCTTTACCAATATTAACAGTCATAATAATTGAAGGATATAGGGACGTTAAATCTTCATCAAACATGTAATTATATAATCCAGCTTGGGGACAAAATAAATAACCACCAGCATATCCCTTTTTATGTATAGGATTACGTTCTTTAGCAGGTGGAATTATTTTTTTACTTAATAAATAAGCTGAAATGGCACCATCTTGTGTTTTAGTATTAGCATATACTTCACTGTAATTATGTTTTCCTTTATGGGATAAGTTTTTAGTTAATGCTAAATAATCTAATTTTTCATCTAATAATTTTAATATTTCAACATCAACAAAATTATACCTAATAAACTTTTGAATATCATCTTTAAATAATTGATCTAAATTACCTTCATATTCAATTTTATTCATTCCAACATATTTTTCACCAATAGCATCTAATCTCATAGATGGTTCATCAGCCCAACTATATTTTTTATGTAAACGCATATAATCAAGAGATTCAACACCTGCTATTTGAATATATTGATCTTTAAACCATGGTGTTTCTCTTACATAGCCTATAGGAGATAAATGCCTAGCAAAATCACTTCCTAATACATTACACATTCTATAGTATAAATAAGGAATATCAAAATAATCACTATTCCATCCTACTATAATATCAGGATCCATATCTCTAAATCTTTCTAAGAATTTAGCTAATAATTCTTCTTCAGTTCTACAAGGAATAATTTCTTTATTTTTAGCTTTAGTACGTTTTAGTTGTCCCTTATCATCTAAAATAACAATTCCCCATTGATCTACTTGTTTATCATACCAAGCAATTGAAGTAATTCTTTTAGGTGCAGATTGAATATATTCTGGGGTTAAAGCGTCTCCCATTTCACACTCAATATCAAAGAATATTTCTCTATGAGTAGTAGATGGTTCATCATTAATACCATATTTTTCAACTAAAAACTTTTGATAAGGAGGCATATCATGAAAATGAAGTCTTGAATCATCCGATCTCCAATTCCTTACTTTTTTTAATGGTTCTCCATTTAGGCCTGTATATTGGGCTTCACTTTCATCACATTCAATGTAAGCTTGATTATCCCATTCTACTTTACTGTAGCCTTCATCTTCCCATAAATGTATTAAGTATTTGTTGTCTTTAAGCTTTCTTGCAAATGCTTTTTTATACATTATCTAAATCTGATTTTGAGAAAAATTGTTTTAAATCTGGTTTAAAGTAGTTTACTGATTTCATTACTTTTCTGTCACGAGTCCTATAAACAACATAACGATTACCTATTTTTTCCCAATGACAATCTTCACCTTGTTCTTTAGCTCGTTGAGTTACAGTTAATTCAGCTTCTGCTTCATCAACACAAGATTTTGACATATTTGATGCCTGAACTTCTTGGTATGCTTTCCAAATATGACCTTTTAAACCATGTAACATAGTTCCATTACCTAATGAAACATAGGCAATATCACACAATGCATCTAAAACTTCTACAATATCACCTTTCTCACATGCTTCTTTATATTCAGCTAGTTCTTCTTGAATAAAATCATAGACAAACATCCATTCTTTTTTTTCAGGGATTGTTGGTTCATAATTATTTGGTTTACCAAATGTTTCATTGAATTCTTCTACCTCATTTACAAAAGGTACATTCCAATATTTATTTCCTAATTTTTCTTTTTCACTCATAACTATTTTATTTAACGTAAATATAAGAAAGGGCTTGCGCCCTTCCAAATTATATGTACAAATTTATTATTTATTTATGTATAACTTTTGATTTCTAATATATAATTTACCCATTGGAATTTCAGTTAATTCTCTTCCTAGCATGTCATAAATTTTATTGTTATTTATCTTGTTAAATGATAGTTCATTTATAGATGTTGGATTACCTTGCATACTAAATAATAACCATGAAAATGAATTTTGGTCAAATATTAACGAATCACAATGAGTACATACTTCCATTGTATTATTTTCATAAAGCCATACATCATAACAAACCTTCAAAGTATCAGTAGGCATAATTTGTCCAAAATAAGCATACATACCAGAACCTGGATAACAAGCTGTTGAATTACATATAGACCACAATACCTCTATTGAATCAGGATTATGTATCATACTTGTTGTGTCAAGGCCTATATTGAATCCTTGACTTTGATCTGTCCAATATGTTATTGAATCACAACAAAAGTATGCTGGGTTTGATTGTTGTGCTTGTATTTGTAGTCCAAGCGAAACTAATAGTATTAGTAATATTTTTTTCATTTTATTTTTTTAATTGTTTATATTTGATGTCCTCCGTTGTTAATTTTTAAGCTATCAAAAAATTCTTTTCTAGCTAAGTTAGTATTTTGTCTAAATACACCTGATGCTTTAGTAGTTACCATACCTGCTCCTTGGTGTTTTACTCCTCTACAACTAACACAATTGTGTCCTGCAACTATAGTTACAATAACACCTCTATTACCTTCAGTAATTTTATGTACAGCATTATGTATTGCTGATGTTAATTGTTCTTGTATTGCTCCTCTTCTTCCAAATAATTCAACTATTCTATTTAATTTAGATAATCCAACTACTTGACCATCTTCCCCAGCTATATAACCAATATGAACCACCCCACCAATTGTTTGGTGGTGGTGTGAACACATTGAGGTTAGAGGGATGTTTCTTTCAATAACGATTCCATCATAACCATCCGAAGGGAAGGAAGTTATAGGAGACATTGGGGTGTATCTACCAGCCCATAAATCATTTACATATGCTTTAGCTACTCTTCTAGGTGTATCAGATGAATTTGGATCATTTTTCCAATCACAATCTAAAGCAGTTAAAAATTCTCCATATGCTTTTGCTGCTTTTTCAATCATTTGTTCCTTTTGTTTATCATTTAAAGGAAAATTAGTTGCAACTCCATTTGCAAAACCTTTTTGTACAACTTCTAATTTTTCATGAATTTTAGCTTTTTTATTTTTTGCCATTTTTCTCATTTATTTTATATTAATATACGAATGTTTTATTAAGAAACCAAACTATTTTAAATAATCTTGAATAGTTTCACTATCATCTCTCTCCCAAGGATATATTACCCATTCATCTCCTTCATGTGCAAAAGCATGTATAGTAGGTTCTACACATGATGTATGAGGTTTATAATGTAAAACAGCAGTAATATATCCATTCCATTTTTGTAAAGTTACTCCACTATCACATATATCATCAACAATTAGACAATTGTCGTAATGTTGGGGTGTATCTACATATTCTAACCCCAAAGTATGAGAAATCATAACAGCAGGAATTAATCCTCCCCTTTTTAAACCATGTACATATTTAATTTCTGGGTGTTTATGTTTAATAAGATAACATAAATCATCAACTAGCTCTTCAATTCCATTCCAACCTACATAAATTTTATTTTCCATATTATCTTTTTCCACCAAAGTATTCCTTTGCATGACCTTCATTAATTAATTGTTTATTTATATCTACATCATTTATTAGTAAAGTACCTAAACATCTTCCGTATTTTCCTACACCATGAGATTGAAGGATAAATTCTCCATCACCTAATAATTCTGTAAGTCTAGCTTTAGCAGCTAGTCCTAATTTTTTTTCTTCTAAATCTCTAGTTCTTGATTCTGGGGCATTCATACCCATCATTCTGATTCTTACTTTTTTCCAAGTATCAAATCCTAAGTCTACAAGAGCATCAACAGTATCACCATCAACTACTCTATCTAATTTTGCGTTATATTTATACATTTTTTATATATTCTTTAAGTTTATCAATTAATATTAATACTTCATCTGGTTCCATAGTTACACCACAACATATACTAACATTTTCTTCTATTTCTTCTAATATTTTAATTGCCTCTTCTTTAGACACAACGTTCAGTATTAAAAGCTATAATATGAGATCTGCCAGTAAATCTCCAACCTCTATCTCTTACAAAATTCATTACCTCAGGATATGATTCCATCAAACTTTCCCTAGTATCACCTGCGGGCATTGCCCAAACTTTATTATCTGGTATATTACATATTTTTAAAAGTTCTTCTACCTCTTCTATCATAGATAAATTTTTATCTAATACAGGTTTAATATGATAATCAGAATGATATTCAATAGATTTATTTATTGCTTCATAATTTAATCTTAATCTATTATGTGTTTTAATCATTCTTTCATCTACCTCGGCTCCATTAGGAGTGATAGCACCCATAACGGGAACACTATTAGAAAACTTAGGACTAATGCTAAGCAAATTAATAGGATAATCAGTAGGGAGAAAATGAGATCCCTCAGTTTCAATAGTAATAAAAATATCTCTTTCATGTGCAAAGTGAGTTAATTCGTTAACTAATTTAGGATGCATTGTAGGGGATCCTCCTGTTAACATCATTTCTTTAATATGGGGATGTTGATCATAGGTATCTATTATATCTTGAAATGAATATGTTCCTTTTTCTGGATGGATGCTTGTATACCAACTATCACACCATCCTCCTTCACCAAAATAACATCTATGAGTACAGCCTGTTGTTCTAATCACAATAGTTGGATAACCTTGACGACTACCTTCTGATTGTACTGCTGTATATACTTCTAATACTGGTAGAGTCTTATTATAGTCCTCTATCCTTTTTAATTGTTTATGCATGTGTAAATTTTTTAAAGTGGTTTTTCATTCACTATTAATAACTTATTTTTCTGAGTAAATTGCTGAATTTTTACCGTGTTCCCTAAATTCTACTTGAGTTACTTTAACTCTATTATCAGTTTCAGTTTTTACAAAATCATTAAGCTTATTATAAATATATTCAGCAAATTTTTCTGCACCAGTAGCTGGAATTACTCTTAACTGTAATACTCCTTTATTTTGAACATCGCCAAATTTAGGAAGATTATTTAACATTTCAAATTCAGGTAGTAAAGGATCATCTTCAGCAATTATTACTGTGTGGTCAAACATATAATCCATCCATTCTTTAGGAGATTTACCATCAATTTTAGTTTTAGCTCTTTTCATTCCACCAAAATCCCAAACCCAATTTCTATGATCTAATTCACCTTCAAACCATACTTTAAACGAAACTCCATACCCATGTAAAAATCTACAATGAGTATCTACTGCTTTCCATTGACGAAATACAGTACTAAAACCATCAAAAACCTTTGTACTTGTAAACATATTTAACTATTAAACCAATTTAACACTTGTTCTTTAGTCCATCCACCAGCTACAGTTCTTTTAATTTCATTACCCCCCATATCTGTCATTATTAATGTAGGGATACTTCTAGGACTATAAAGTTCTGTAAATTCTGCATCATATTCGGTATTTATACTTTTTACATTTATACCTTCCCTAGCAATTTGATCCATTACTGGTTTTAGTATTTTACAAGGTTCACACCATGGGGCGTTAAAAAATAATATTCCTTTATTCATAATTTTATTTATTTAATTTATACTAATTCTTCTATTATACCTATTACTTCACTCAAGATAAGAAAAACAACTGCCCAAAACAAACTAAATGGGATAGCTGCATAACCTACTATTCTAACTCCTGATTTAATAAAACTAATTAATTGATGAAGTTTTGGATCTGGGATTTTATCTATTTTTACTTTAGTATCTGGGTAATCCCATTTTTCTTTTTTGATTTTTTCTTTCATAATTTTAAAATTAAGCCGAGTGTTGTGTTAATAATTCTTCAACATGAGATTTAGCTACATCATATTTAACAGGTCCATTTTCATTAGCATAAGCTACAGGATCAGGTCTTCCTAATTTAATAAATGCTTCAATTCTTTCTACTGATGATGCTGATTTATAATCTGAGTACCATTTCCAAGCATTAGTTTCTGGTCTGTGGTAATGTTTAATAGGTTTATAAGATGTGTTAGTTCTTTTATAAACCTCATCAAAATCTAAATCTAATATTTTACATGCAGATTCACCATCTAATAATATATCATATTTGTCTCCATCTAAATAAGGTGTATAATAAGTTACTTTATCAGCATCCCAATTACCTTCTACAAATGCATTATAATCTGCATCTCTAAATTCTTGTCTACAATCAGGATAAATTGCATGATCACCTGCATGAATACCCATTGCTATAATTACTTTACAATCTTTTTCATTAGCAATAGATAATGCTACAGCTTGTATAATTGATGAAAACATTTTATTTCTATTAGGTACAACTGTTTCCTTCATATTTTCTTCTTCATAATGTCCTTCTGGAACATCTTTTCCACCTTCAACTAGATTTGAATTTAGTAAATCAACTAAACCTTCTAACTTAATTACTCTAAAATTTATATTATGTCCACTAGAATTAATATAATCTACTAATTCTTGAGCTCGTTCTAATTCTACTTTATGTTTTTGACCATAATCAAAAGCAACTGCTGTAACTTCATAATCATGAGCTAATAGGTGTAATAATACTGTACTTGAATCCATTCCACCTGATAAGGATAGTACTGCTTGTTTTTGTAAATCTAATTTTAATTGCATTCTTTAAACTTTTTAAATTGTGTTAAATTGTGGTTAATATTGTATAGTATTTCCTGAGTCATAGGTGTTAAACCAATAGTATCAATTTTAGTTGATGATTTAGTAAATAACCCATTTGTACTATATTTTATTCCTTCTAATCCATGAATAATAGGATTTGAGGTATCTATTGATTCAATAAAAGGAAAATCTTTATAATAAGCAAATTCTTGTGGTAATGCACATCCTAACAAATGAACTCTATCTGATTTTTCAATTAATCCAGATTTATACATTTTTGATATCATCATTATGCGACCCATCATTTTTCCAACTAAAGAATTAGGATGAGGAAAAGCCTCAGCATACCATTCAGCTCCATAACTAAATGCTATTTTTTTATAACCCTGTATTTTTAGTATATTGTAACATTCAAATGCTTCCTCATAATTTTGTGCTTGAACTACTGCTACTTTAGTTGTAATTTCTGGTAATTCATAACTTCTTAACCATTGCTTAGCATTAACTAATGTGGCTGTTTTATCTTGCCATACATCTGGTACTATAAATTCATTAGGTTCTAATTCTTCTACCCAATGTAATAATCTATCTGTATCATATGCTTCACCTAGTTCATGAAGTGAATTATCCATTATAATATATCTACCATCTTTTTTAGCTTTATAAAAATGTTTTTTATAAACTTCATTTTGATCTAATAAATGAGGAAGACAATATTCATAATCATTAATATCATAACTTCTAGAAAGCATGCTTATAGGAAGTTCGTGGCTAGTTTTTACCATAATTTTTTACTTTATATTTAATATATGAAAATGTTTGTTGTAATCCAAACCCACCTAAAAGAAGAGTCCAAATATTTGGATGCCAATGTTCACCACAAAACCCAAAAAAATGTTTTAAAAATTCTATCATATTACTCTGTTAAAAATAGCTTGTTCTTTTAATTTTGCCTCAATTACAATATCTGGTTCAAGACCATATGTTTGTATTTTTTCATAAATAATATCAGAGTGAGCTTGAGGACGTATTGACTCATCTAATTTTTCTTTTCTACGACTTTCAGAGTAATGACAGCATTGTGTAATTCCTTCAGGCCAAGTAATTGCAGCCATTTTTAATGCTTCTTCTTCAGTCATACCTCCAGTATTAAATTTATGATGAAAATAATCAAATGTAATTGGAATACCAATTATTTGATAAATACCATCAAATAAATCTTTTACTGAGAATTCATTAGGAGAATCATCATTTTCAATTACAAGTCGTTTTTTGGTACTATCACCTAATAATTCAAAATTTTCACAAAATCTTTTTAATGCTGCTTTTTTATCACCATAAGCACCACCTACATGAATATTAATTTTATTATAATTGCTAGGTTCAAAACCCATCATATCAAATTGCTCAGCATGTTTATCAAGTCCCTTAATTGTTCTTTCTACGACTTTAGGATTTGGGGATGCTAAACAATGAAAAGGACCAGGATGCATAGTAAGACGTTGACCTGATTCTGTAGCTAATTTACCTATATCTAACATTCTACTTGAAATCTCATCCCAATCCTTTAGATCTGACCATTCATATTCTTCCATCCAAGGAAATATTTGAGATGATAATCTAAATAATTTAATACCATGTTCATTATTCCAATGAATGTGTGTTTCAAGATCTTTTACATTTTGAAGTGCTAATTCAGATACATAATCTAAACCTTTTGATTCAAATGTTTTTCTACGCATAGTTCTATTTGTAAAAATACCACCTGATTTTAATGTTGTGTTAATACACGCGTAACCTAAATTCATTTATTAATAATTTAATTCTCTAAATTTTTGTTTTATACCTTCACTTGTTGTTGCTCCTGCAACTATAAAAATAGCTACTGCTACATCATCAGGGCTAACCCAACCTATTACAGCCTCCCTTTCATCCTTATTAATTCCTAAAAATTTGCCTTCAGCATCTATAACTGCTATTTCAGCACTTACAGCCTCTAAATTTTTAATTGTATCATCCTCAACTAAATCTCTATTTGAACTGTAATTTCCTTTACCCCATTGAACTGATATTGTGAATCCATTATTAAATGTCATCCCAAACCCTTTACCACTATTATTTACAAATTTACTCATAACTTTTATTTTAATATTATATCTTTATATTTAATTTTACCTACTGCTCTTTTACCTAACATATCATAAGTATATAATGTAACACAGGTAGGACCCCATTTAGTAACATTCATTCCTCTATATTCAGAATTGATGGCATTTGCAACATCATTTACCTCAAATACTTTTGGATGGTCTCCATACTCACCATCATCACCTTTACGATAGGTAACAATACCTTTAATATAAAAATCAACATTACCTTCTTGCAATTTTTCTTTAATATTCATATAACCTTTATTTAATTGTTTGTAACTCATTTACAGGGTAAATATACGAAAGATATCTCAGGAAACCAAATTTTTTCGCATAAAAAGAAAAAGTTCTTCAGTAGTACCATCAAATTCTTCCATTATATCTTTAATATCGTCTTTTTTAATTTTAAAATGTTTACTTAAACCATTTACTAATCTTTCCATTCTATCAAATTCATCTTTCATCCCATCTTCATATAATTTATTATAGCGTTTTCTTGCTTTAATTTCAATGTCTGTATACAGATTATCATGTTCATAATCTTTGCCATGATAATTTTTAATAAATTCTTTTTGTTCTTCTTTCATCCAATGTAATTCCCATTTAGCTTGTTCGAAAAAAGGAGAACATTCAAAATCACCATTTTTAATTTTATCAATTAAAGATGCTTTGTATGGAAGATTTTTATGTGTTCTAAATCGTCTCCACCAATAAAAGGGTAATGCTCTTCTACCACTTGGTTTTTTAGGTATTCTCATTATAATTCTCTTTTTTCACCATGAATTATTTTTACAGTTGGGAATCTTAAACTAATACCACCCTTATCATTTTTAGTTTCTTCAAAATATTGAACAGTAATAGTCTTTCCAAGAATAGATCCATCCATGTATTGTAAACGTTGTTCTTGAGTAAATCCACTACCAACTTTTACTATATAACCTTTATGATTAATCCATACTTGTGATAACATAGTCATTGACTCTGACTTACCATCTCTAACTACCTCATGTGTGTCAATATCCCAACCTAATACTTCATACTCAGCATCATAAAATGACTTTACTTTAAGTAAATTTTTACTACGTTTACCTTCATACTCAGTGTCTTTACGTAACATAAATCCTTCCCAATTATTATCACTTGCCATTTGATTCCACATATCAAAATGCCTATAATCTGTAATAACTGCTTGATCTAAATAACGTAATGTTTCTTTAGTATCATATCTAGGACCTAACCATGTTCTTAATGTGTGTAATCTTTCTGATAATATGTCTGTTGATTTACCTTTATCAAATTCAGTTTTATGAATCATATCAAATATCATAAATGTAGGATTTTCAATTTGGTGATCTTTACGTCTAAGTTCTTTCATTACACCTTGAAAATCTTCATTACCATCTTTATCTAATAAACATATTTCACCATCAAATACATAATTAATAATACCTGTAGCTTCAATTGCGTATTTAATTTTATTTAATGTAATTAATTCTTTACCCATTCTACTATATAATGTACATTTACCCATTTCATCTACAACAGCTAAACAACGTACACCATCTAATTTTCTACTTGCATACCATTCTGCAGCATTAAAATCAACATCTTTTTCTTCAAATGTTTTTGCAAGTGCTACATTAAATTCTGGAATTAAATTTGGAAATGCTTTATTAATTACTTTAGCACCTGTTCTAGTTTTAAGATCTTTATCAATTATATTATAAATTAAATCTTCATAACCTGAATTAGCAGTAATAAAACCATTTATTTGTGCTATAGCATCATGACCTGTATATTTTCTATTAGTTAAATCATCTAATAAACTAAATATAGTTTCATGTGTGTTGTACTTAAATAGTCCACTATTTTTCTTGCATGTTTTACTAGTAACATAATACTGTTTGTAAGGATTATAAGTGTACTCAAGTACTTTTTTAATAAATTCTGATTGTTGTTTTAGTATTTCTACTTTTTCTAAACTACTTGAGGTATCCCTCATTTGTTCTACAAATTCTTTTAATTCTTTCATATTATTAATTTTTGATTGTTTGTATTAGTAACGCTATTTGTAACCCTAATAGTATTCCTAATAATAAAAATATAGTTTCATTATATGTCATATGTTTATCTTTCTAAAATTACAAAATCACCAAAATTATCATCAAATACTTGGATTAAATTCTCATAATCCCCCGATGTCATATCACTAATGATTTTATTACTATCTAAATTTAATTGCTTTGCGAATCTTTTTGCATAACCCATTAATGCAAATGCATTACCATCTGGACCTGTTAAATCAATAACAACTGGGCCTGTTTGTTTTTCCTTATTTCTTATCATAACCTTTATTTTTTATCATTATTTACAGGGTAAATATACGAAAGATATTTCAGGTAGCCAAATACTTCCATAGAAAAAAAAAGGCGCTTAATAGCGCCCTTTCCCAAAATATGTTATTTTAAACTTATTTTTTGTTTCCTACGAAAAAAGATGCAAGAATTACTAGTACTACTAATCCTACAAATCCACCATTACCTAGTGCACTTACAAGAGCAGTAATATTAGCTACTACATCCATCCCGAAAACCGATCCACCTGTTAAGACGAACCATAGGATTGTTACAGGAACTAAAGCCAAGAATAATGACCCTAATCCACCTAAAAATCCATTTAAATACGAAAATACCTTTTCCATTTTTTTAGTTTTTGGTTAATAATTAGTTTAAAATTTAAGACCTACTCCTAACATTAAGTTAGTCGTTTTCTCACCTGTGTTGTAAACAACTTTAGGATCTACAAAAATTCCTTTGTGAATCGTAAACATTCTACCAAGACCTAAACTTAACATATCAGTGTCTAAGTTAGGTGCTGATGCGTAAGCAAAATATCCATTAAAGAAATATCTTGCATGTACGTCAATAACTTGATCAGCAGTTGAATCAGCTTGTGAAATGTTCAAACCTACCATAAGGTTATCAGTTACACCATATCCAACTGTTGGGTTTACGGACCACTCAGTCCATGCTTGTCCAGAAATGTCACCTGTACCTACGTAAAAGTCACCTTTCTCCTGTGCGTTCACTCCAAAAGCTAAACCTAGCCCTAAAGTTAAACTCAAAATCATTTTTTTCATTTTTTTGATTTTAATTAAACAAATAAATATATGAGACCGTCCCATATATACTTTTATACTTTTTGGAAAAACGTAGCGAATGCCACTTTTCGTGTGGCATCCTTTAACATTTTTTCCAAAATGTATTTATGCAATATACGAATTTAAATTCGCATAACCACACTAAGTTGAAAAACTCACGCATCTATGAACAATGCGTGGTTCATAATTATTTTTATTTTGATAATCTTTTAAATTGTTCTTTAAGAGTTTCACCTCTCCAATTTACTGCTTCTTCAAATGCTCCTGATGCTGACTCATCTTCAACAGCTTTATCACCCATTTCATTTGCAGTGAAAATTGCTTCATCCATATAATCAGCTCCTGTTTCATAGTTAACTGAGAAGAATTCTTCAAATTCATCTTTAATATCTTCATCAGAAGCACCTCTAATATCTTCTATATGAGTTTTAACAAAATCAACTAAGATTTTATCATCCATTCCTGGGAATAATGGTTTTATTTCTTTAACTTTGTCTAATATCATATTCATATTTTCTTCTTTTAATTCTTTATTTTCATCAACAGGACCATACATTGTAGCTGCAGATGCTAATTGATTAGCTAATTGATCTACCATACTTCTAATTCCTGTATTTTTTATTTCAGACCAATCACCATCTTCTTCATACCAAATATAAGCATAATCGGCACCATAATCATCAATGTGTTTAGCCATTTCAAGTAACGCATCTTCCCAATCTAATTGATCTCCAGTTCCTAGATCTCTACCAAGTTCTATTTTATCAGGATTCCTTTTGTTATTAGATACTATATCACCATCATCTTCAAAATATGAAATATATCCTTTATTTGCTACATCTCTAGCTCTTTTATTTCTACTATAGTATGTATCTAATATTTTTCCTAAATGATCAGGGTAACCATCATAGTGATTATAAGTAGTAGTTAATACTCCATCATCATCTAAATATCCTATAAGTGCTCTTGTTGCCATATTATTTTAGTATTTATATTCTCTTTCATCAACTGGGTTGTGTGGTTCTACATTATACTCATCAACAATTTCTTTTTTAGCCTTTTTCTTACCGTTTACTTTATCTAATTGTTTTTCATATAATTTTTTAGATCTTTCTAAGAGTTTAATTTCTTTTTGCATTTCTTTAACTCTTTTTTTATCTATTAATTCTGATAGATTTTCATCTTCTTGAACCATATTAATTCTACTATTTTTAGCTTCAATGGCTTCATCAATAGCATTAATTTTAGCTTCTAAAGTAGTAATAGCTCCTGCTTTGTCGATTTCAGCTAATTTCTTATCTAATTCAGATTTTTTACCTTCATTAATAACACCTTCAGTAATTGGAGTTAATATATAATCTCCATCTTTATGTTTTTTAACTTTAGACATTGCATCAATGATTTTCATCATTTTTAATTTTGATATGCCTAATTCATCTGCTAAGTCTTCAAATGGATCTTTTCCTGCGGCTCCACCTTCATCTGAAAGTACTTTTTCTACTTTTTTCTCAACATCTTTTTCATCTACTTTATCTTCAGCTTTTTTAGCTTCATAAGCAGCTTGTACACTTTCTAGTGTTGGTAATGGCTCTCCAGTTTTTCTAGTATCATATCCTGGGGCATTTTCGTTTAATAACGTTTTTTCGCTAACAAACTTTTTAAGGTCAAAATTATCCATGTTTTTGTATTTTGTTATAAATATATGAAAATTAAGCTAGATTATATTTTTTGCTATATTCCTCAATAAATGATAAACCTACGCCTATATCTAGTATCTCTGCTTTTTCAGGAACACCTGGTAGCTTTTTAGCTGTTAAAATATAATCAATATTCTCATTTTTCCATACTTTTATTTTAGTTTTAGCATTAGAACGATTTGATGTTTTAAAAGCCATAACAACAGGCATTTTCCCATATGCTTTACCTTTTTCTATTTTAGGTTTTTTTAATTTTTCATCCTTAGGATAAAATTGTTCTACTTTCCAAGCTCCTTTTTTATTTTTTTTATCATCAAAATGCCAAACAGATCTACCTCCTAATTCGGGTTTTGATGGATAATCAAAAAATTCTAAAGTATATTTAGTTTTACGAACTATATTTTCTGATGGTCTACCTCTCATATTATTTATCTTTAAGTTGTTTAAATGTGTTTATAAATGCTTTATCCCATTCATTACGAAGTTCAACATCATTGTCTATCATAAGTTGAGCTATATTCATTCCTGTATCTCCTCTAAATTTGGGTTTCCACCCAGTAGCTTCTAATCTTTTTTGTTCTTTAAGAAGTGCTCTTAATAATTTACTCATAACCTTTATTTTTTATCATTATTTACAGGGTAAATATACGAAAGATATCTTGCTTTTCCAAATCATTTACGGGAAGTCTTCAACCAATCTAACCAAAATCCTATAGCAACTAATACATTCATACCTAAAGATGCAATTATTTCTTTAATATCTCCATAAGTATTTAATGATAAATGAATATGACCTACTATCCAAAAGGGAATAGCTAATTGCTGACTAATCCAAATTAGTACAAATTTAATAAATTCTTTCACTTATTGTTTTTTGGTGAGGGTTTTTTGATTTTTGAGAGTTTTTCATTGTACCAATTAGAGTCCCATCCTCCATCAATTCTTTCTTTTTTTAATTCTTCTACAGCATTTCTATATTTTTCTTCCTCTTTATCAATTACTCCATCTTTATTTAAATCATACTCATCATAATGTAATCCATCATTACCATTTTGACCTATAATATCCATCCGTTCACCAAATTCTCCTTCTTTTTTTAATTTTTCTTGACTTTCTTTTACTCGTTGTTTTAAATCAAAAGATGGTATTGGGTATTCTTTACCAAATTCCATACCTTCAGGAACTGACATTTTTACCTTTTTAGGCTGTCTTATTCTTATAGGTTGTGGGATAAATTTAGGTGATTTAACCTGATCAAAAGCAAAATTAGCTGCTACTACTAAAGCAATTGCTAAAGGATCAAATACAAAAATTATAGTTAAAAGTAACCAATTAATAATTTTATCCATAGGGGTTCCAGTTAATCCTGATAGATATTTTAAAGGACCTAATTCGCTAGAAACAGCATCACTAGTTTTTACTTCAACTATTTCAGTTTCATATTGAAATATTTTATCATTTAAATCATCAACTTTAGAATTTATTATTGTTTGTCTATCTATTGCTTGGTCTAATTGTTTTTCTAAAGCTCTACGGGTTGATGATGAGGTTGTTGTAACTATATTACCACTTGTGTCTGTATACTGTATTACATTGTTGCTTAAACCATTACGTAAACTTGTTATGGATTTATTTATACTTGATTTTTCTTCATTATATACAATTAGTTGTTCTTTTATATTATCTCTTTTAGTTTCTATTAAAGTAATTTGGGCATCTATATTTCCGGCTTTGGCAGCAGTTTCTTGATAAGCTGCAGATAAAAACCCATAAATACCCATAGATGTAATTAATATTAATACTACACAGGCTATAGATAAATAATATTTTAATAATTTAGGTAATGTTTTTCTGTATTGATATAAAAGAGATGCTATAACTAATTTAGCTATTTCTAATGATGCCGCCATTACTATAACAGCAAATGCAGCTCCAGCAAATAATTTACTTAAACCACTAATTGAATAAAATGCTGCTGATAATGATACTGATAATGCAGAAAATGCAATTAACAGAGGAAATAATCTCACTTGGATGTTTTTCCACATAACTTAAATTTTAATTAAATAATATCTTTTGACTCAATAAGAGTATAAGTAAATGAATTACCCCAAAGATCTTTTGCTTGATTACATATTTTCATAAATACAGCAAAATCATCATTTGATGATATTACCTGACAACCAGCTGACCATTTATCTACTCTTGTTGATTTGCCTCCTGTTTTAGCTGTTGCTCTATGGATATTAATTCCAAAAATACCCTTTTCAACATCTTCTTCTAAACAGTCATAAATTCCATCTTGATTATCATCACGATAAACTTTTAAAGGTTTTTGTTGTCTTAATGCTTCATATTTACCTTGATGTAAACCTATTTTGTGAGAACCTCTATATTGATTAGGTTTTAATATTGCTACTCCATTAGGATTAAGTAAATTTTCAACCCAATGAGTTCCTGGATCTGTAGTACATTTAAAACAATGAAATTTCCATTCACCATCTAATTTATAAGATAGAGTCATACAATCATCAAATGCATTTGTGACTCTATTTTTTGTTTCTGAATTTCTAACTCCTATAATATTAAGATTAAGATCTCCTGACTTAAAATATCTATAGCCTTTTAAAACCATAGCATTTTCTATTTGTTCTCTTGTATAACAGTCCATAATTTTATATTTTAATAATCGTCTTCATCATCATAGGGATAATCATAATCATCATCCTCATCTTCATCTTCTTCTTCAAATTCAGGTTCATAGTTAAACATACCACCTAATGTGTTTTTACTATATTTACCTTGTCTTGATTCAATATAGTCTAAAATCATATCTAATACATCTTTAAGCATTCTTTCATAAGAATTATCTCCAGATGGTTCATCAAAAAGTTTAATCATTGCTGATTTTAAAGGATGGTTTGCGTTAACTAAAAATGAATGAGCAGGACCTGCTGTTTCAGTACCATATCCTTCAAAATATTTATCTCCATCATTATAAAAACGATAAACAATTCTATTAATAGCTCTTAGCATTTCACCTTCTACAGTTTCAGCATCTCCTTGTCCAGGTACTAATTTATCATATAAAGGTTCGTTTCTATCTTCTAATTCTTTACCAACAAATTCTGTAATTGTTTTTTGTTCTTTTACAGGTTTAATATTAGTTTTAATAATGTTTTTAATAATACGTCTTAATATTACATTATCTTCATTTGATGATCTATTAATAAAATCTTCTAAATAATCTATGTCAGAGTCACTTAAACTATGACCTTCAGCTAAGTATGAAGGTTTAAATTGATTAACTATTTGATCTACAGCTTTATATAAATCTAATTTATATCCTGGTGACCTAAATGATCCTCCTACTTGTTCTAAAGCTTTTACAGCTTTATTCATTTCAATCATTAATTGTCTAGTAAATTGATCAATTACAGCTTGAGCTTGTTTTTCTTCACCTTGAGAAACAGTTCCATCTGGATTAGCTTCATTAAGAAATGCTCTAAAGTTTTTTAATTCTTTCATATTATTTTCTGTTTGCGAATTTTTCTAGACCAGCAATACCAAAACATCCTAGTACTACTATTACAAATGAATCATAAATATATTCATTTATTACTAAGTCTTTTCCAATCCATCCTGTTATTAAATCAGCTAACATTACAATTACCATCATTAGGAATGCAATAAAGCCAACTATAGATTTTTCATTATATTCATTTTCATCTTTAAAAATTTCTTTCCAACTCATAGTTTTAGTTTTTAATTATTCTTTTACTATATCTTTTATCTTTATGTATTATTGTCATATTATAAATACCTGAAGGGAAATCATTTATATCAATTCTATTAGAAGTATTATTAGATTTAATTAATAATTTACCAGTCATATCATAAAGTTCAACTTCTATTTCTAATCTAGTTTCTATATGAATTAATCCTCTTGTTGGGTTAGGATAAACAACTATGCCTAAAGCAGAAACATCAGGAATATTAGTTGGCCAACCTAATTGACAATAATCATACATTGATTGGCATGTAGGATCCCAATCATTAGTACAACAATAATCATCAACATCAATAACCCAAGCATAACATTCATCATTTAACCAATATGGTATTCCAGGTCCTCCATAACAACCAGCATCATATAAACATGCTGTTGAATCTGAAGTATTAGCTAAAGGGTCATAATTATATGCTGAAACATCTGTACATCCTGTTATAGGTAAAATACAAGTTCCATTGTCTGTATTTGCTAAAACATCATAATTTAGGGCAGTAGAATCAGTACAACCAAATATTACTGGTATACAAGATCCATTATCAGTATTTGCTAAAGGATTATAATTAAATGCTGTTGCATCCATACAACCATAAATGTAAGGAATACAACTACCATCATCACTATTTGCTAAAGGATCATAGTTAAATTGGGTAGGATTAGTACAACCATAAACGTATGGTACACATGAACCATCATTTACATTAGCAAGTGGGTTATAATTAAATGCTGTTGAATCAGTACAACCTAATACCGTAGCTATACATGAACCATCATCGGTATTTGCTAACGAATTATAATTAATTGCTGTTGAATCAGTACATCCTAAAATTACTGCTATACAAGAATTATCATTTGTATTTGCTAGAGGATTATAATTTAAAGCAGTTGAATCAGTACATCCATAAATAAATGGAATACAGGATCCATTATCAGTGTTTGCCAAAGGGTTATAATTAAATTGAGTAATGTCAGTACAACCATAAATATAAGGTATACAAGATCCATTATCTGTATTTGCTGATGGGTCATAATTATATTGAGTTGGATCTGTACAACCATATATAAAAGGAATACATGAACCATCATCAGTATTTGCTAATGGATCAAAATTAAATTGTGTTGCATCAGTACAACCATAAACAAATGGTATACAACTACCATCATTGGTATTTGCAAGTGGGTTATAATTAAAATAATTTGGATCTGTGCAACCATATATAATTCCTAAACATGATCCATCTTCTGTATTTGCTAATGGATTATAATTTATAGCAGAAGTATCTGTACAACCTAAAATAATAGGAATACAACTTCCATTATTTGTATTTGCTAATGGGTCATAATTAAATGCTGTTGAATCTGTACACCCATAAATAAAAGGAATACAAGAGCCATTATCTGTGTTTGCTGAAGGATTATAATTATATTGAGTTGGGTCTGTACAACCATATATAAAGGGTACACATGAACCATCATCAGTGTTAGCATTAGAATTATAATTAAATTGAGTTGGATCTGTACAACCATATATAAAAGGAATACAATTACCATCATCTACATTAGCTAATGAATCATAGTTAAATGCATTAGGATCTGTACATCCATATACAATAGAAATACATGAACCATCATTAGTGTTAGCTAATGGGTTATAATTTAATGCAGTTGAATCAGTACATCCATATAAAAATGGTATACAAGATCCATCATTTGTGTTTGCTAGTGGGTCAAAATTTAATGCTGTAGAATCAGTACAACCATAAACAAATGGAACACAACTCCCATTATCAGTATTTGCTAATGGGTCATAATTCCACATTGTAGCATCCATACAACCATATATAAAGGGTATACATGAATAATCTTCAGTATTAGCTAATGGATCATAATTAAAAGCAGTAGGATCTAAACAACCAAATATTCTTGGTATACAAGGATCTGTTGGATCTACAACTGATGTCCATTGTACAGTTGCATATTGGTCATAATTATACATTGTAGTATCCATACACCCAAAAATTGCATAATTTAAACAATAACTTCCATCATCATAATCAGCTACAAATCCTTGAGTATGATATTCTAAATAAGCTGCGTCTGTACATCCAGGAAAATAATAACAAGAATTATCTGTTGTATTTGCAGTTGAATCATAGTTAACTGCTAATGAATCAATACAACCATATACTCTAGGAATACAATTATTCCCACAAAGTGCCATATCATCATAAATTTGACCATATTGGTTATAAGATAACATTGGATCAGTAAATGAATTAGATCCACCTTCTGAAATGACTAACCCAATTGGATTAATAATTCTAAACCTACATTGGTTTGATGTTGGTACAGATTGACCAAATGAATAAAAATATGTTTTTACTTCTTCTTGTGTATTTAAAAATAATACAGTATCTAATATAAGATCATTAGGACCTAATGTAAAAGGACCCCACCAATTATTTCCTTGTGTTACAACTAAAAACGAACCTGCCCAACCATCATCAGCCCAATCTGTTAATCTTAATAAATTATGACATCCAGGATTTTGTAATTGTGCTGTTGCATTAGGATCATAGTTAAATGCTGTTGAATCTATACAACCAAAAATATTTAATGTTACACATGAACCATCATCAACTGTAGCCATAGGGTTAAATTCTTGATATGCGGGGTCTGTACACCCAAAAATTGGTGTTTGAATACATTCATTAACATCTGCAATTTCAGAATATGTGTAACCAAAATCTCCAATACCTTGAGATAAAGTATCACATTCAGTATAAACTATCCATGTTCCATCAATACCACCAAATTGTGCCCCACCTAAACCATCTCCAAATGAATCATCTATTGTAAATTGTATTTGAGTTCCATAATCTATACAAAGATATTTAGTTACAATAGCTCCCATTGGTTGGCCTGAGTAAGAACCAATAGGTTGTTCGTGGATTAAAACCCCACTAGTTGTATAAATATCCCAACCTGTTTCTGATGCATATTGGTCTAACATTATTTCAACTGTTACTAATTCTTTACCAGGTGAACAAGATATAGGACCTACACCACCACAACTACCATCATTTAAAGTTGCAGCTGGATTATAATTTATTGAAGTTGAATCTGTACAACCAGGGATATTAATACATGAACCATCATCTACACCTGCTGTTGGGTTATAATTAAGTGCATTTGGTTGAGTACACCCATAAATAAAAATGCATGGATCTACCATCCAAGGTTCACCTACAACTGCATTTATATTAGTTCCAGGTACAAATGTTCCTAAGTCTCCATCTGCAGATGCTTCCGTAGGTACTACATATACTAATATAGCTGGGGCGTTACAATTTGTTTGAATAGGTGAAACTCCATCTACAAACCATTGTTGTTGATTTGCTCCTATATATATTCTAGCTCCTACTGACCATAAAGAAGGATCACTCCAATAATCTACTGAATCTATTCCAAAATAATTTTGTCCCCAAACATTTAGATTACAACTACCCCCTGGGGTAATTAAACCATTTGGTAGTTGGCCTGCTGTAGAATCGTAGTTAGCTGCATTTGGATTCATACATCCTTCTATATATTGGCATGAACCATCATCAAGTATTGCTAATGAATCATAATTTGATGCCAAAGAATCTGTACAACCTTGAGGTGGAGGAGCACAAGGTAATATATTAACTAATGTATCTAATGTTGAAAATCCTAATAATGATGTAGAATCAGCATAAAATATCATACCTTGACAAGTATTTGACATTTTAAATTCTGGGTATGGAGGCATTAGTTGACCTTGTTGATAAGATCCCCAACCATCCCCAAAATTATCATTTAAAGTTACTAAATAATCTCCTGAATTGCAATTTATTATTGTATCTAAATATTCCCATGGTTGTGTTGGTGCGTGAAATAATAATGTATCTCCATTTGAATTAGACACAAATGTAAAGCCAGATTCTTGGGGACCCCAATAATCATATTGTACTGCAAATCTTACCCAACTATCTGTTTGAGCAAACAAAACACTTGGTAGTAGTAATAATAATATAAATAATATTTTTTTCATTCTTTTTTTGTTAAAAATCTTCCATTAAAATTTCATCAATCTTCTCTTGTACCTCTTTCTTAGTAGCCTCCATAACCATCATAATATTAGCTTGAAATCTATGTACTTCTTCTCCACCATTGTAAATAACAATAGTAGGTACCACAACTATTTTATACTTTCCTGCTGCTTCTGTATCTATTTGAATATCTATAAATTTAGTAGAACAATCAGTTAATTTATTAATCCAAGATACTTTATTAGCTTCATTAAACCCAGCATTAAATTGTACTACACATAAACCATCATCTTCACATGGAGATTGACCATTTGCAGAAATTGCAAGAATCATAAATAGTAATATTAGTATTTTTTTCATATTATTGGTTTCTACGTTTATCGATTTTTCCATCTTTTACATATCTTATACTATCCCAGGAACCATCTTCGTAATCTAATCTTTCTAAAATATATACTATATCTTTTTTAATGTCTGTTATATCATTTTGAGTATTTCTAATTATAATATACATACTATCTTGATATGCTATATCTTCTTTAGTAGGAATCCACATTTCTTCTAAATTTTCATTATCTTTAATTTCTATTACTACTACTTTTTCCTTTGACCACACATTAGCAAGTACTATTGTACTGAATAATAAACTTGCTATAACCATTATAGTTGTAGGAGATGTTAAACATATATTTTTGTTCCAAAATTTCATAAAATTATCTGCCGTATAATTTATCTTCTATTTTTTCTAAAGTTTTTTTAATTTCTTCTACATCTTTTTGAGTATCCATAATAGTTTGACGGACTAATTGATCTTTCATATCAAATTCCATTCTAGTAATGGCTGGGGGAGGAGGTACAGGTAATTCTTTAGCTTCTTCAATATCAGCTTGTAATGCAAACCACATACCAACTACTGTTGCTATACCAAATGCAATACCTATTAAAGTTTGTATACTAACATTAAAACTTGTATTTTCACTTAATTCTTTTGCCATTTTTAAAATATTATATAATTCATCCCTACAGAAAAGTCATGCCATTCCCTATTCCAGTATTTATTATACTTTCCTTCTATAAATACCCCTAAATTTTTATTATACTTATACCCAAATATTAAACCACCTGAGTAATCATACCATTGTTCATCATTATTAAAATTATGATATGAGAATTCACTACCATTATCATAATGCCATGGCATTAAATTACCCCATGAGTGTAACCAAAATGATTTTGTATAGTAATAATAATCAAACCCAATAACTAATGAATGTTGTATAGTATTATCTTGTTGATCTCTTTTTTTCTCAGTGTAGTCAGCTAATACCTGGGGAATAACGACTGCTTCCCAAACTTCATTATTTTCTGCTACTACATTTCCTTGTGGATCTAAATATTGAATAATATCATGTGAAATAAAATTAACATTATAGCCTTCTTCTAATGCTAAATAAGTATAATGTAGGTTACCATTTGATAACTTCCATTCCTCTAATGGATCATAACCGTAAGGTTCAGATAAACGTTGTACAGCTCCTACATTAATTGATAATTTTCCTTTTCCTAATTCACCTGGTAGACTTTCTAATGCTTCTACTTGGTATCTATATCTTTGTGATGCTTCAAAATACTCAATATCAGCAAATCCATCTTGTAAATATTCTACTTTAGCAATCCAACTATCATTAACATATCTTAAAAAATGATGTTGATCTAAATATTCAATCCCTTCTTGTCTTTTATAATCAACTTCAAATAAAAATTCAAATCCTTTAACTTTACCAATAGTAGCAGCATCTGAAAATGAGTTTTCTTGACCATTCTTAAATGCTTCTTTAGGTTCATAACCCATTCTAGCTATTTTTCTAACTCCTAATGCTAGTGAATAATCAAATGGTGTTGATATGGTAGTTGTTGTTAAACCATCTGTAACTGAATAAACATCAACATTGGAAAGAGAAGTTCCTCCATTTGCCGCAGCATAAAATGTTGAAAATTTAAATATTTTCTTTAACTCATTTTGAGAATAAGAATTTAAAGAAAAAAGTATAAAAAGTAATAGTAATATTTTTTTCATCATTATTTCTTTTTAGGTCTACCTCTTCGTTTTTTACCCTTAGAAGCATCAATAACATCTTTAGATTGAGCAGCTACATTTTTTAAAGCTTTTTTTACATCTTTAAATTCGTCAGCCATTTCCCCAGCTCTATCTTTTACTTCATCAAAAACTTCAACAGCTTTTTCGTCTAGAGTTGTCTTACTTAAAAGCCAATTCCAAAATTGTGTTAACTTTTCCATATAAATGTTTTGCTATAAATATATGGAGAATAACTACTAGTATACTAGCCGTCGCAAGAAACACAATCAGCCATACGAGATCCTAAATCTCCTTTAATTACTGAATCAGTTCTTAAATAATATAATGTTTTTACACCTAATTTCCAGGCTTCCATATGAACTTGATTAATCCATTTTGGGGAATCTGTTGGAGAAAACGCTAAATTAAGTGATTGGGTTTGGTCAATATATTTTTGTCTAATTGCTGCTTGTTGAACTAATGCTAATTGATTAGTTTCTGCAAAAGTTAAAAATACTTCTTTTTCATCTTCTGATAATGTATCAGCTGGTAGATTTTGTACAGATCCTTCATCTGCTAAAATTTGATCCCAAACTTTACTTGTATTTTTACCTTTTTCTATTAATAGTTTTTCTAATTCTGGATTTTTAACAATAAAAGTACCTTTAGCTCCATTGAATGTATAAACATTTGCTGGTTGTGGTTCAATTCCTGCAGAACAACCTCCTATTCTTGAATTTGAAACTGTTGGTGCAATAGCTAAAACATGAGTATTTCTCATTCCTGTTCCTTTACACCATAAAGGTTCACCATATTCTTGGGCTAATTTTCTTGATGCTGCTTCGGCCTCACTTCTAATTTTAGACATTATAGTATGAGTCCAAGCTGTAGAAGCAATACAATTAAATGGTAGATTTTTCTTTTGTAAGAAAGTATGCCAACCCATTACACCTAAACCTAATGCTCTTCCTTTTTTAGCATGTTTATGAGTGCGCTTCATTGCTTCTTTTCCATTAGTTTTATCAATAAATTCTTGCATAACACCATCTAAAAAGTATGTAGCAATTTCTACAACGTCTGTTTCTTTCCATTCATCATATTTTGATAAATTTAATGAAGATAAACAACATATAAATGAATGTTCCTCATCAGTATGAAGTGTTATTTCTGTGCAAATGTTTGTCATTGAAACATTAAGATTATTCATCATGTATGCTAAAGGATTATCTTTATTTACATTATCCTCAAACATAATATATGGTTCTCCTGTTTCCATTCTTGATTTTAAAATTTCTAACCAAATAGACATTGCAGTTTCATCTCTATCATTTAATTTTTTCATAAATGAATCATCAACAACAACACACTGATGTAAATTTAAACATTGTCTATTAGGATCACCTTTTGGTCTTCTAATTTGAAGATATTCTTCAATATCTGGGTGGCTAACTTTTAAATTAACAGATGCTGCTCCTCTTCTTACATTTCCTTGATTTGTTGCTATAATAGCAGAATCATAAATCTTACACCATGGAACTACACCTTCTGACTTACCATTACCTCTAATTTCTGCTCCCCTTGGTCTAATTCTTGAAACAGAAACACCAACTCCACCTCCTGAAGCTGTAAGTTTCATTAATTCAGCATTAGTTAAACCAATTCCTCTAATTGAATCCGGTGTATCAACACCAAAACATGAAATAGGTAAACCTCTATCTGTACCTGTATTTGATAAAACTGGGGATGCTAACCCAATCCAACCATTCCAAATATATTTAAAAAACTTAGATTCTAAATCAGGTCTATTTAATCTAATTGCTACAGCATGGGCTACCCTTCTATATGCTTTTTTAGGTGTTTCCCCTGGTAGTAAATATCCTTTACTAATTGTTGATAAAGCTACTTCATCCATAAATTCTGGGTAATCTTTACCCTTCTCCCATAGGGAGTAATCTGCTACTAAACTATTATTATCCATTTTTTATTTTTTAAAATATTGCGGCCGCATCCCAATCTTGTACACCTTTACTATAATTTGTTACTCTATTTGCAAAGAAATCTGTATGTTGCTTTCCTGCTGATAAATGATCAAACCATTTCATTCTTTCTATTGCTTTTACATCAATACCATTAACAATAGGTCTATAACCTAAATCACCCATTTTAGTATTTACTCTATGTTTAATAAAAGAAATTAAATCATCTTTACTACAACCTTCTAAATCTCCCATCTCATATACTTTTTCAATAAAATCTAATTCTAATTGTAATGAAAGTAAAGCAGCTTCATTAATTGCTGCTTCTAATTCTGGTGTTTTTAATTCTGGTTTTTCTTTTAAAAGTGTTCTAAATAACCAACATCCAGCATCTGAATGCATTGATTCATCTCTAATAGACCACTCAACAATTTGACCTACACCTTTTAATTTATTTCTTAATTTAAATGATAGTAAAACAGCAAAAGATGAAAATAAATTTACTCCTTCAGTAAATGCTGAAAATATAGCTAATGATTTAGCTCTTTCATGCCAATCTACTTTACCGTTAAATGAATCTCTAACATTCATTAAGGTTTCAATTTTAGCCATTGTAGTTTCATCTTCTAGGAATTCAGAAAAATCATCTAAACCTAACTCTTCATTTAATAAACTATAAGCTTCAGCATGAATAGTTTCCATAGCACCAAATACAGTTGCCATAGCAATAATTTCTGGTTTTCTAAACCATTTCGTAACTAATCCAGTCCAATAATCATTAACTACTGTTTCAGTTTGGGCAAATCCCTTTAAAATCGAACCTATAATATTTTTTTCTGTTTCTGTTAAATTTTGTTTCCAATCATTAATATCACTCATCATTGGAACTTCTGTATGAATCCAATGTGCCTGTTGTTGTTTTAACCAATAATCAAATGCTGTTGGATATTCAAAGGGTTTATATACTATTCTTTCTTTTGTTATGTCTTTTTTTGCCATTTTATTTTATTTATTATGTTACGAATTTAATTCAAAAAACTTATTACGCAACTCTGATCTATCAAATTTATCTATTCCACTAAAACTATTTGTTTGTGGGGTTGGAGTATTATCAGTACTATCTTCTTCTTCATTATAAAGATCATTAGATACCTCAAAATGTCCTGTAGATGTATCTGCTTTAACTCCAAATGTTAATCCATCCATTCCATATCGATTTTTCATAATATGGAATCTTCCCGTTCCTTCTACTTTATCTTTACGTTGTCTAGAAAGAGAAATACAAACATCTGTTATCATAATTTTATCATATGACCCAGCTGCTTTATCCCCCTCTACAATATTGTCTTTAGCACCAGCTCTATTTACTTGAGATACACTCCAAACCGGGATATCTAACTCACGAGCTAATCCTTTTGTACTAGTATAAATATCATCAATTTCACCTTTACGATCGACAGTCCTTCTTTTTGATGAAAGAAGATCAACATAATCAATTATAATTAAATCAGGTTCAATTCCCATATCTTTTACTTTTTGGATATGCGATTCTATAGTAGTAATTGTTGCTTTACCTGTAGGAAATTCTTTTATTATTAAATTTCCTTTTATATCACTCATTAAGGTTTCAATTTTATCTTTATGTTTTTGGATTTTATCTACACCTATCCTAGAAAAGAAAGCATCATATCTTCTTCCTACATATTGTTCTCCTAATTCTAAAGTATAATGTAAAACATTATAACCTAATTTAACTGCATGTCCTCCTAAAGCTACTAATGACCAAGATTTACCACCTCCTGGATTACCAAATATAAGGCCAAAATCTCCATTTCCGAGGCCTCCTTGAAGTAATTGATTGATTTTATCCCAAGGGGTTTTAATTGTTGTTCTACTATCTTCTCTATATCTTGATTCAATGTCTTTAGCATATTCATGTCCTATATTTTTATCTTGTCCAGCTTTAATAGCATTATTAATTAATGATCTAATAGATTCATAATCTCCACCTTTTAATAAATCAACACTTTGTAATAAGGCTCCTTTTAATTGTTGATTTTTACAAAAAGCAGCAAATTCTTCTTGTACATAATTTAAATCATCACTAGAACACTTATATGCTTCTTTAAGTTGTTCCTTTATAGATATTTGTAAAACTTCATTCCCACATTTTTGTAATTCAACAGCTAATGTTTCCATTGAAGGTGTAGTATGATATTTATCATAATACCTTAATATTTCTTTAATAATCCATTTATGGGCCTGATTATCAAAGTAATCTTCAACTAACATATCGTTAATGTTTACTAAAAATTCTTTATGTGTTAATAAAGAAGAAATTACTTTAATCTGGAAGCTAGTTCCATATGAATTTAAATTTGTTAATGTCATATAACTATTTTTTTGCAACTAAATTTTGAAAACAATCTTTAACCCAAAACTCAACGTTTCTAATTAAACCACCCATTTGATCTTCATTATACATTGCTACGAATTGATCTGGATAATACGAAAGGTCGTTTGATTCTACTACCTTATCTAACCATTCTTTATCTTCTTTACTAAGCATAGGATTACTTAAATCCATTATTTTATAATTTTTTTCTAAATCATCTTGACCATGAATTATTCTAGCATATATAACATGGTCAGATATTTTGTTTTCACAAATATTTAATATATCATCCCAATTCATATCTTTTTCTACTAATTCAGGGAATTTTTTTAATAAACCCTTTTCACCTAATCCTTTAACACCCTTAATTTTATCAGAATTATCACCTAATAACGTTTTATGTAAAATAAAATTATGAGGAGATATTTTGTATTTATCAATTACAGTTTGGGATGTATAATATTCCTTTTCCATAGGACGATAAACAATAATATTATCACTAACTAATTGCAAAAAGTCTTTATCTGAAGATACAATAAATGCTTTATCTTTAGGATGTTGGGGAATTGTTTTACTTAAATATGCTATAATATCATCAGCTTCTACTTTATCAATACTTACAGTTTTAACAGGTAATGTCTTTAAATATTGAATGATTCTAACCATTTGGTCTACCTTAGCATCATCCTCATCATCTTTATCATCAAATGCATCCCAATTAGTAATACGTTGAAGATCTCTACCTGATTTATACTCGGGCATTATATTTTTTCTATTATTAGCAGAACCAGCACCATCAAATACTACATAAACTTGAGTAGGATTTATTTGTCTAATCATAGCTCCTAAAGAACGAAAGAATCCACCTAAACCCCCAATATGAATACCTAAAGGGTTTACCATATTTAATACAGCAAAATTTCTAAAGAATAAATTTAAACCATCTATAAATAATATTCTTTCATGAGTTTCAGTCTCTGGGCCTTGCTCCTGGATACTGTCCAGAAGACTAAATAGTTCTTTTTGTTTCATATGGTGTGATTTTATTCCCGGAATATACGAAAGATATTCCGGGTATCAAAATTTATTGTGGTTCTTCTCCAAAAGATGTTATATCAGTGTAGGATTGATCTTCTTCTACTACTCTGAAATCACCACCACCTAAAATAGCAGCCCAATCATCTTTTCTTGCATCTTTATAACCTTTTAATTCTCTATCATTATCATTAATAAACCCATGAGGAGTCATAACAATTTTACCTCTTGTAGTAACACCATTAATGTGGTTTTTATCAATTTGAATATTTACTCTTTTAGCAAATTCAACTTGTTTACCATCTTTAATTGCTTTTATTTTAGAGGTACCTGCAGACATTACATTACCAAATGTAACTACAAATGTAGAATCAAACCACATTGCATATCCTCCTTTATTCATTAATTTAGGTTGACCCATTGGGGATTCCGCTTTTAACGTCCAAACTTTATTAATACATACAAGTGTATTAGTATATGGAGATGATTCTTTACGTGACAATGTAATACGTTGATTTACGCTATTACCAAATTGAGTTGACATAGCACCTGCATTCCATTCATTATTATTTTTATTTGATTTAATAGACATTTCACAAGGTACTGATCCTATAGAATCCCATAAGAAAAGTAAATCATAAGGTAAATTACCTTTTTTCTGTTCATCCATTAAATCTAAAATAAATCCTGCTACATCTTCAATAGAATTAATAGTTTCCCTATCTACATAAATAAAATTACCTTCATAATTAGTAATTTCACCTGTTTCTTTATCAACTATTTCTTTAACATCCATACCCATCATTTTAGCATGATCCCAAGACCATTTCATCTCAGTAATAATAAATACTGGAAGTATTTGACGTTTTTGAGCCGCTACAGCAGCTTCTAATAATGCAGTAGTTTTACCTGTATCAGAATGACCTCTAAGTAGTACAATATGTCCCATAGGAATACCAGGGATAGATGTAACATCTTGAAATGCTTTAGATAAAGGGATCCATTCTTGGTCTTTAAATTTTACGTTTTGTCTTAGACCTTTTTTGTCCTTAAAGGCACTTAAATCAAATTTTGATCTAAGTTCTTTAGAGGCAGCTTCTGTAAGTGATTTTTTCTTTTTCGCCATATTTTAAAATGGTAAACCATCATCAGTTGAAGACTTTTTATCATCGAATAAAGAATCAAATTTATCTGATTTTGAAGTTGTATCTTTACCTTCAAGTGAGTAATTATTTGATGTGTCATTATCAAACCCCACTGCTGGTTCAGAAACAATATCTCCTTCACTTTCACCTTCTGGTTGTAAGAAAGATTGTAAATTTGCTTTTACTTCATCAAAAGTAAGTCTTTTAAATACATTTTTAGGATCTGGTTGGTCATCTAATATTTTAGCAACTAAAACAGCATCACTACTAATAGGTGATACTTTCATTGATGGTGAAATAGTTGTTTTATTATAAGGAGTACCTGTTACTTCAGGTCCTACTGTAGTTAATTTAATATCTCTACCACTTGATGCTTCAGTATAATCTCCAATTTCATCATCAGCTGCTAAATTTAAAAACGCTTGATAAACTTCTTTACCAAATTGCCATAATTTAACACCTTCTGCTTCTTCACCTCTTACAATTACAGGAGCAAAAATACGAGTTTTAGCATCTAATTTTTTAGCTAAATACCAATTTTCTTTATCTCCACTAGCACGTAGTTGTTTTGTAAATTCTTGAATTGGATCTTTTTCACCCCAATTCAAGGGAGAAGCCATTACTCTCTGTCCTATACCATAATAAAACATCATTTCAGTAAAAGGGAATGACTTATTGTATTTATTAGGAACAATTCTAACTTGTTGTTTACCTACTGATGGTTTCCAAAAAATTGATTTACCACCACCTTTGTTTGTGTTTGATTGAGTCTGAAGTGACTCTAACTTTTGTTTAATCTGATTTAAATCCATATTATAACTTTTAATTTATTTATAACTGTGAGTAATATACAACAAATACTTTAAACAACCAAACTATAGTTCAATTATCTTATGTATTTTTGTTTTTAATTGTTTTAACTCATCATGTTGAGTTAACAATACGGAGTTTTTGTAGTGTTCCCAAGTTATAGGAAACTTAGTGTCTACTACTCCTCCGTTTAATTTCTTAATAAGTTCATTTAAAGCATTAATAGTATACAATGTATTTGTTTCTTTTTTTCTATGAACTAAAATTGTGTTGTCTGGTAGGTCAGAGATGTTACCTTGATCTATGTTATAAGTGCAAACATATTCATCGTTTTCCTTTACATACAAAACAAATATTTTATTATACATTATATTGTATTTGTCTGTAATAGATTTTAGAAGTAAATCTAAATTCTCTAAAGTGGTGAATGTGCAAAATAACTTGTTATTCAAATCTCCTAAGTTTTGATTAGTAATGTCCGAAAAATCGTCCACAGTATACATATTAGGAGTTTTATTTAAAATTGTAGTTGCTTCCATAGCATGTTTTTATTTGTAATTTGTATTTATTAAATAGTTCTTTTATCTCACCCAACACATCTTCTTCTTCTTTATCTACATCAAATAAAAACGAATCATAAGTATATAAAACTATCTTTGTTTTTTTATTTCGTAATAACCTTATTATTTCCCACAATATATGAACATTCATACTCGTCTCCAAATTTTGTAACAAATAATTTAATAATTTTTGCGGTTTCATTTCACCAAGCTTATCTTTTTCAAATCGATGTTTTGAAATAGGACACTCAACCCAGCCTTTTTCCTCAAATTCTTGCCATAAATTATCAGTATATACTTGTACTTTTTGAAAAAACTCTAAATGTTTGTATTGATCAAATACACCCCCATACAGTTGTTTAAATGTTAATTCTTTAGCTTTTTTATAATCCACTCCATACATTTCCGCAAAGGCCATATGAACATCCTTATCACCAAAATCATAATCCACCAACTTAGCCAACAAAGTAGGATGATAAGCGCCAATGTCAAACTCAATAAAATTGTCATTACGAGGGATAAAACACTCTCTTTGTCCGTTTTCTTTGTTAAGTGCGGCATAATTTACTCCTTTAAATTTATTACTTGGTCTTCCTGTGAGGGTTTTAAAGTTGTACTGCGTGTAGACGTAGTCTCCATCGATATCATGAAAGTGCGATTTAAATTTTGATTTATCAACTCGTATACCACTTCTTTCAATGGCGTTGAAAACCACTGAAGATTTGTCATTGTAGAATTCATTGATTTTTCCATTTATTTTATCTTTAAGATTATTATATATTTCTTCACAATACTCATAGTGTTTGACTATAGGTATAATTCTATTTACATCTTTTTTATTAGGATATCTCCTATTAAAAATATGATGTGTTTGTAGTAGTTCTGGTATATACGGAGGGTTTTGTTGGTTTATGTCAAAGAGGCCTTTTAGTGGTAAATAATGTAAAAATTCCTTCTTATCACGCACATATATGCTACTAAATTTATGTAACATCGTGTTTATCTCCGTTATATTTATATTTAAAGTTTCACTATGTGATAGTGGGACAATAAATCCTTTAGTTGATACTAACGGTCTAATATACAAAGCACAAATATTATTTTGTGCAGGGTGTATTAAATAACTATTTGGAATTACTTCTATAAAAACTTCTTCCCAATTAGCATTTGTAAATTGTTCAAATTGAACTTTACTTTCAACTAACCAAAACATAACTTTTTGTTTTAATATATGAAGGGTTTATTTAATATCCACCCCCACCTGAAGATCCTCCACCCATTGAAGGAGGTGGTGTGTTAGTTGGAGGATTATAATTAGGGTCATTTGAAATATTTTGTCTATATTCTACCATTTGAGTTTCCCCGGTTTCAATAACTCCTTCTAAGTTTAAAGAATCAACTATTTCACTTCTATAAAATCTTTTATAAAATAATTTACTATGGGCAGATGAAATATGTACTGCACCTTCCATAGGTCCTTGAAATTCATGAATATGATATAAACCTACATAATCTTTTCCAGTAGGGGTAATTAATTCACCTCCTCTAGTATTTAAATTATCTGCTTTTTTATATTTAAAATATTTTAAATATTGTTTTCCTAAATAATCTTCTAATCCTTTTTTATTTATTTCTTTTTCTTTTATAAAAATAGATCCTTTATTATTATTAAATACTCTATCAATATCCCCATTTATATACCAATCTAAGGTAAAAGGTACGTAATCTTCCCACATCCATACTTTATTTTGGGTAAAAATATTATCATATGTTTCTTTATTAATTTCTAAATATTCTAACTGGTTTATTTTACATACAAAATATCTTATAAACATTCCTTTTTGATAATCTTCTAGTGTAGGTAATGTTGGGGAATATTGAGGTTTTGATCTAATTAAATTATAATCAGTGTCAGTTAATATTCCATATATTTCAACATCTTGAGCATTTTGGCTTGGACCTCCATTATAAATAGGACCATCCCAATTTTCTGCGTATTCAACATCATCTGAACCGTCATTAATTTCTCCTTTTTTTACTTGTGATGAAACAATAGGTATTTTTTTAACAATTTCTTCATTTGGAGGATCATTTGGATTTTTACCTGTATAAGCTCTACCATTAGCTATTATATAATAAAATCCCGTATAAGAAGAATTATTCTTAACATAATACCATTCTGCTCCTGGTGTGAATTGGTTTTCTTTTATTTGAGATTTAGGTATATAAACCATAATTAAAGTGTTGGGGCGAAAATATTACCACCTCCTACTGGGGCATTTTGGCCTGCTCCATCCGCATAGGTATATATTTCTCCTGTTTTTTGTTCAATTTTTCTAATTTCAACATTTACACCAAATGAATAGAAATTACTTTCATTAGGTTTATTAACACCACCTAATGCTTTAATTTCCATTTTAAACATTGGATCTTTACCTGCATTAAATAATGTTCCTACTACTTTATTTTTTGCTTGAATTGACTCTAGATGTGATTGTGATTGTTTACCACCATAACTAGGTCCTGTTCCTCTAGGATTACCCCTTCCATCTGTTTGTTTAGTATTAAATTTAAATCCTGGGGCTATACAACCTAGTAACCAAGGTTTTGAATTACCTTGAGCTGCTGGGGCTTCATGTATTAATACCCATTTTCTATTTGTTGTATTAAACCCATCAATAGGTCCTCCTGCTGTTAATATTTCATTTCTATTATCACTTTGATTGGCTACAATAAAATGATTTCCATATTTAGGTGAATTTCTTGATGATATAGTATAAGTTCCTGTAGGTATACAACTTTCATTATTTTTATTATCGTTCCAAGGTAATTCACATGTTGGCAATGCATATAAAGTATTACCATTTTCATCTAATACTTCCATTATACCTAGAGTTTGATAACCATTATCAACTAATCTAGTTAATCTTAATCTTGTAATTTGACTATTAGGATCTGTCGGGGGTGCTTCTTCAGCTGCAGCTTCTAACTGTTGTTGTTTTTCAGATTTTTGTTCTGTAGTAGTTACTGCTTTATCATCAATTATTAAGGGTTCAAATCTAGGTACAGATTGAGTATCAATTGTAGTAGACCATTTTTGAGCATCAACAGTATGATTAATTGCTTTTACAACAATATCTACACTATCTTTTTCATAAGATGGAGGTAAAATATCATCAGTTATTCTAAATTTTTCAAATAACTTCATTCCTGATAAACCTTCCATTTCTAAGTTTAAATTAAAGGGTAAAAAGAAAGGTGCTGGGACTTTATTACTATCAGCTAATATTCCATGTATTAATTTTATATAACTTGTATAATTTTCACTAAAATCATATGATACTTCTGATGTAAAATTATATTTATCATAATTGCTTCCAGCTTTTGCTCCCCCAAACTTATACATTTCTTTTATAGGAAGATTTCCAGTATCTAAAGTTTTAAATAATTTATCTTCTTTTAATGTTTTTGCTCTTTCTAAGGGACTAGGTTTTTCTTCTTTATCTTGTAAATCTACAAAGTCTAGTTTTTCAGGTATAATTCTATCAACTAAACCTTTATTATAATTAGTAAATGAAACTGAATTACCCATAAGATTATTTCCAGATACTTGAGATCCTATTGATATTTGTGCAGCAAAATTATTAGGAATTTCAGCATCTAATCCTATATTAGTAATGAATGATCCTTGATCTTGTTTTACTCCAAAAATATTAATTCTTGTATATTCTTCAGGAGGAAATTCAGTTAAATTAGGTTTTGGAGTTCTGTCATAAATTTTAATAACACCATCATTTTCATCATAAGCAACAAAAAAATCATTTATGTTTCCTAAAGAATCATTTATTCCTCTTAGTATAGTCTTTAAATAAGATAAAACCGATATAGCACCCTCTTCATTTTTTGGAGATTTTGCTATTGTTTCAGAAGCAAATCTTAAATTTATTAAAACATTACCTAATCTTCCCACATAAGGATTATTATCTACTAAAAAATTCTGTTGTAATGATAATACTTTATTTAAAGGTGTTGATGTTGGAATATCATTTTTATAATCAACTATTCCCTTAATAGAAAATTTATTATAAGCTACTAAACATTTTTCTGGGTTTGTTGAAATATTAGGAGGGCAAATAAACATAAAATTTTGATCATTTTCCATATTACTATAAGCAAAATCAAATTTTATAGTTGGAGTACCTCCATCTTTTTTAGAAAATAAATTACAATTATCTTCAATAATATTTAATAAAGCAGCAAATTTTATATAAACACTTTTTTCAAGTTTTGAATTACCATCTATATCTTTTTTACCATTAAAAGTATCAGACAATATAAAAGCCCCATTCTTAATTCCTCGCGTTGAAACAAACTGTCCACCAGCTTCCCCCTTAAATCTTTGTTGTATTGTTTGTGATATATTATAAAAAGTTTTATTTAGTTTAGTATCATCTTTAAAAGATAATAAGGGATCACTATTATTGTTTTCTATTATTCTATCTTTATCTTTTTCTTTTTCTTTTTGATATAAAGGTTTTAAAGAATTTATAATTTTTCCTTTTCTAGCATTTACTAAATTCATTCCTTCTATATCACCTAATGCTGCTGTGTATTGTCTTTTAATACCCTTAGGAATATTTGATTGTTTTTTAAAAAAAGATGTTAAAGGAAACTCATCATTTTCTGCTATTTTAATATAAGCAGCTATTGATGGTCCTACTAATCTATCAAGATATTTATCAAATGTAAGTTCTGCTTTTACTTCATCTTTATTACTTTGGTTAGGATTACTTTTTTTAGGATCAGTTACATTTAATTTTAATGATTCCATAATATTACCCATACCCACTAAAGTTATTTCACAACTATAAGAACCATCTGTGCTAAAAGACCATTTAAAATTAGTTATTTTACCATAAACAGCTTCATAATTACCAAAATATTTTAATCTCTCACTTGATATAAGATTTAACATTTGGAATTGGTTTTTAGGACCTACAAATGTATTGGGATTTAATAAAAAGTCTAAAGGTTTTGACTTAAATCCTTCGTATTCCCCTAAATTTCCATTATCATCTAAAAAAGTAGACCACCCAAATTCTAATAAAAGAGTATATCCTGGTCGTAAATATAAAGCATCTAATAATTGAAATTGTTCCTTACTATAACATTTTACATTAATTGTTGCTTTGCTTAAAGCTCCATTATTATAATAAGTAGATTGAGCTGATTCAATTCCAGGCATAGGGACATATCCTCTTTCACCAATACCACCCCAACCATAAGCTCCATTAAATATATTATTATTATAATTTAAACCCTTATTAATTTTTAATTTTGAGGATAATACACTAGCTTCAGGTTCATTTTCTAGAGGTTTTTCATTTTGTTCTATAACTTCATCTAATGAAATTGTTCCACCATGAAGTATAAAAGACTTGGCTAAATTTTCATTTACTATTAATTCTTTATTAATACCAGCTTTAACTAATCTATCTAAAACACTATTATCACCATCTTCTTCTTGAGTTAAATTAACTGAACTAGCTAATCTTAACCAGGGTGTTTTAGTTGTATAATATTTTAAATTATCAGCAGATATATTTGATATTTGTCCTAAAGCTTTTTGCCTTACTTCAATTTGTTTTTTTACAAAATTATCAAATGGATCACCTATAATATTACCCATAACCTTATCTATTTAGTGCATTATAACTATCAATTATAGGAGAAATATTTTGGGGGATTCTAATTTGTGATCCTATAGGAATAAAAATTGATGAAAAATCAACAATATCAGGGTTAGCAGAAGAAATAATCCACCATAATGTTACATCCCCATAAAATTGAAATGCTAAACTTTCAAATCTATCACCCCATTCTGTTATAGCATATATATCATTTTCTTGTTGTGGAATAATAGGATATTTTGATATTTTTTTATACGTAACTCCCCTATTTCGTAAATTACTATCAAAATCTCTTAAAGGTCTTAATTCAGCATATCTATTCATCTGATTGAGTTTTTATTGGTTGATCATACTTACTTAAACCATTATCTCCTATATAATTATTATTAATTCCATTATTTAAACTTATAAATGCTTCATTTCCTACTACTCGTAATTCACCGTTTTCATTATATAATAATCTTTGTCGTGAAGGTAAGAAATCTTCTACTGGGGTAAAAGCTAAACTAACCTCTATTCTATGAGGTAATTCTTTTACTGAAGGATCTGATTTTCCATCTGTGTCAATTGCTATCTCCCATGAAGTATCATCTGGGATTGTATAAGTTAATGAAGTTAATACTCCTGGTACTTCATATAAATAACCTCCTACAGTCATCCTAACCATATTTCCTCTCATAAATCCTGCAGATGAATAATCAGGTGCTAAAGAAGATGCTAAAAAATTAAGTTTAGCAAACATAGGAACTAATTCAGCTTTTGAAGTTGCCATTATAGTAAAACCCATTGATATATCCCTAGTAAATCCACTATAATTTTTAAATACATTACCTCTACCTACATATTGAACATCATTCCAAGTAGCAGCATAATTATCTGTAAAACCATTTATGTAAGCTCTAAAATGTAAATATGTTGATTTTTTGCCTTCACTTGGACCATTATTAACTACTGCAATTCTAAATTTACATAAATCATTAATAGGTAATGCATGATCAGGTCCTTCGGATTCATACATTTTTAAAGCTGTAATTTTATCTAAAGCCTCCATTTGAAATGCAGGTATACCATAATTAAATACATTTCTTTCTTTATTTGTTCCATCTACAGCATATGTAATATGTTGTCCTGGATCTCCTATTCCTGTTCTTAATGCTTTATTTTGTTTTGTATAATTTGGTGCTTTATGGATTATTTTAGATACTACCTTTGATGTAGTATCATCAAATTCTACTTCAGAATCTATAACAAAATTCATAAAACTTCTAGGATACAATCCTCTACGAGTTGTTAATTCTGTATTAGAATATATTCTAAAAATATCACCATATAATAAAGTAGAAAGACCTGAAGGTTGAACTCCACTATAATTAGGATAAGCTGAAGATAAATTTTTATAATTTCTTATAGCATTATATGTAGGGCGTTCTTTAAATATATTGGTTTTACCAACACCTAATATAGAACCCGGTCCTCCACCATATGAATATAATACAGGAGTATCTCTATTTTCTGTTGTAGCTTCTGGATTTATATTAAATTTTGCTCCTAATAAATCATCAAATGCTCCCTGAAAAAAATCATCTGATGTAGAAGCTCCTTTAGATACAAAATTATTAAAGTTATATAATCTGTTATCTCCTATTTCTTGATCATTTCGTACTACTACAGAATAAGGATTTAATGCACCTGCTCCACCTCTAGCATTTCTATTTGCACCAGCAGGACCACCTAATGATCCTACAGGATTTAGTCCAAATTTATTTAAATGAGCTCCTGCCCAATTAAAACCTGCTTGAAGTAATGTTCCTAGAGGTAAATAAGCACCCTGATTCATAGCACCACCTAAATAACCTGCTCCAAATGATGCTTGGGTTTTTACACTTGTTCTTGATAATAAATTTTCTTTTAGAGTAAAAAATATACCTCTTGGAGATTTAGTATCAATAAACATTTTAGCTAATCTACTTACATCCTTAAGTGCTTTTAAAGGTGCTAAAAAACCATCTCTTAATATAAAATCAGGACCTGATTGAAGAGGCATTCCATCTCTTAAATATCCTGTTCCTGAAGGTATATCTACTACTTCATAAGGTTGATTACTTGTACCCGAAGCAGGTCTATCCCCTCCAAACTTTAAACTTTTTAAGTTTGTTTTTAGATTAATTAGACGACCTCTAGATTCAGGTGTAAGTGTATTATCCGACATATAGTGTTATTTTAGATAGATGACCCTGCAGGTAAATTATCTTTATATTTTGTAATATCGTCTCCTTGTGCTAATGCAGTAGAATTAGGTAATTGACCATTACGTGGTCTTACTGATAATTTATCTGGATTAGTGTCTAAAGAATACTCAAAATGTAATTTTGATTCTGCAAAATCTGGTGTTGCTGGTGTTGCACCATTATCTTTTGATAAAGGAGAACCATCAACTTTTAATCTATCTACTAATGAATTTTTTACTGTATCTGGCATTTTTTTAATTTTTTATTAATTAATTGTTTATTATAAATATTATCCCATATTAGAAGTTGCTAGTGCTAATGATTTACCTACTTTATTTCCATCCATAAACACATCACCACCTTCTTTAACTGCTGATATTAATTCTTTAAGCAATGAAACAACTTCATTATTTCCTCCACCACCTAAACTAGTTCCACCAACTATAATATCATCTTTTCTAAACTTTTGAATTGGTTGTCCAGGTCTTGAAATAAAATCTGCTGCTGTACTTCCCTTTATATCCCTAGCTGCTAATCCAGCATCTAGTGCAACTGATGCTGCAGTACCTACACCAGGAATAGTACTAGCTAATCCAGAAGCTATTTCTCCTGCAGCTCCTAAGAAATCTCCTTTTGCTGCTCTTTGTAAACCAAATCCAATACCTGCTAATGCTCCTACTATTGGAATTTTTTTAAGTAATGATTTTCCTAAAGCTTTACCTCCTACTTTTGCAAGATTTTTACCTCCAATTTTACCTCCTTGTTTTGCTGCTGCACCACCCCCTCCTTTTCCTCCTTTAAAAAGACCGCCAAGACCTCCTTTACCAAATACTACATGCATAGGATTTGAAGCCGATCCCAATTTTCCTCCCTTTAATACTTTTAATCCCATACCTAAAGCCCCAACTATACCTAAAGATTTTAAAGGATTATCAGCAATTAATTTAACAATTTTACCTATTCCTTCTAGTGCTTTTTTAAAACTTTCACTTTGAGCTACTGATGCTAAAGCTTTTGAAACTTTTTCTGCAATAGGAGCTATACTTACCATTAATGTTTCTTTTGCTTGTTCTAACATTCTCATAGAAGCTTCTGCTTCTTTTCCTTGTTTAATAGTTTTATCTAAATTTTCAGCTGATAGTTTTTCTAATGCTGCTTCTCTAGAAAGTCCTTGTTTTTCAAATATAGCTAATGCTTGTTCTGCTTTTTCTCTATCCTTAATACCTTTTTTAGATAATTCATTTTGTAATAATCTAGCTTTATTAGCTTTAAGCATATCTTCAACAGACATACCTAATGATTTAGCTAATGCTTCTTGTTTAATAACATTTCCTTCTGTTTGATCTATATTATCAGCTAAAATTCTATTTAATTCTTTAGCTTGAGTATCTACATCACCTGTTAATGCTGCATATCTTAATTGTTCTAAATTTAAATTTTTACCTAAAAGCAATTCTGCTTCCATCTCACTTTGAATAGAACTTTCAAAGTCTAATGTAGCTTTAGCAGCATTACTAATTTGATCCATTGTCATTCCTAACCTTTTAGCATTAAATGCTGCTTTTGCTAATGCTTCAGGATTATTTCTTAAATTAAATGAAGTTTCTGCAGAAGCAGTTGCTACATCATTTATTATATCATTTAAATTAAGAGATGTATCATTTGATAAATTTAATCCTGTAACTACACCTCCTATTTGATTAGCAATTTGATCAAAACTTTCTCCTGATAAAGTTGCTGTGTTAAATAATCCTTGAGATGCTTCTTTACTTAATCCTAAAAAATGAGAATATTGTTGATAAGCTTTAATTTGTTTTGTTGACAGCATTACTTGAGTTCCTGCAGCTTCATTCATATCTAATAAAGCTGTTCTAGCTTCATCAAAAGAAAGAAATAAATCACCTGTAGCTATTTCTTTTAAAGCTGTTGATGTTCCTTTAGCTCCACCTTGTATTCCAAGAAATGCTTTACCTATATCAGCTGTAAATTGAGAAAATTTCTGACCTAATTTTAATAAACCTTTAAATGCTGATGTTAATAACCCAAATACTACTACAGGATCTGATAGTGCTTCTCCTATTCCTTCAAAAATAGATTTAAGACCCGCACCTACTACTTTTAACTTAGAACCACTTTTAGCTGCTTCTCTTATATTCTTTTTTCCATCCTCAAAAAATTCTGATCCTATTCCAATTTCACCTAAAGTTTTAGATAAACTATTAAATATAGCTCCTGTTACTCCTGCAGTTTTAGCAATTTTTTCTTCAGCTTTTATTCTTTTATCAGCTTGATCAATAATAATTTGATTTACATCTACTCCATTTTTGAGTTCTTCCAATAAATCTTTTTCTTTACCTACAAGTTCTTCTCCAAGATCTACTCGGTCTTGAAGAGATTTTTTTATTCTTGTTTGATTTGTTTGTTCAGCTAAAGCTCTTTTTTTAATAGCTACTAATTGCTTTTTTTCAAGATCAATAACTCCTTCTAAATCATCTTCTAATTGAGATGCTAAACCTTTTAAAGTTTTAAATGATTTTGTTCCTTCTTTAACAGGATCATTAAACCCTTTTTGGAATTGTTTTCCAATATTAACAATTAACTCTGAAATATCTTTAAAACCTTCATTTAATTCGGCTACTTCAGCTCTTGCCTCACGAAGATAGATTGCCATTTGTTCTGCTCCCTTAGCTCCTTTTTGAAAAGCATTAGCATCTAAAGGATCTCTTTTTAACTCTTTATAAAGTTTATTAAGATCTTCTAAGTCTTTTTTGAATTTTTTTGGATCGTATTTCGCCATTAAACAATATTTTATTATAAATATTAAAAAATATTATTTTCTTGACGTTTTAGCTACATATGATGGGGGAGATACTGTTCGTTTTGTTGGCATTTTTGATTTATCAGGATTAGCTAAATCTATAGAATTATTAGATGAGTTTGATTGAATTGTAGCATTTTGTTCATCATAATATTCCTTAAGTTTTTTAAATGTAAATTTACGAAGCCACATAGGCATATTATAGACTGTTATCCAATCATACCCCCCATTACTATTAAATACTATTTCATGGATTTGGGAAAATAAATTACTTCTATAGTCTAATGCTTCCTTAGGCGTCAGGGAAAAAAAAATTTAAAGAAAGGGGTACATCTATTTCTTCAACTTCATCAAAGTCATTTGTAATTTGAGTTTTTAACTCTATATCAGGTTGGAGTTTTACTACATGATCTCTTAATGCTTTAGCATCTCGAGCTAATAGATAATTATCAACAAAATCTCTAATAGTTTTACCTGAAGTATCTCCTTCAACTGATGTTATTAAAAATTTCATTCTTGTAGAATATTCAGGTGAAGCAGTTGGATTTATTTTTTTAACCCCTTTAATTTCTTCATCAATTTGTTTATCTAAACCATCAGTTAATAATCTAAATGTTATTTTAGTTCCTGATGAAGGTAATTCCCAATTAAATTTATTTTTCCCATTATTAAATAAACTTTCATCTATTTCTTTATTTTTAAGTTCACTTAAATCTACTGTATATTCTTTTCCTTTATAAGAAATAGTATAATCTTTACCATATCCTAATATACGAGAGGCAATTAATATAGCATTTTTATCACCAATTAATAAGTCTTTAATATCAACTTTTGTTATAATTAATGCTTGTAATAATTTATCTAATACAATACCCTTAGCTATGTAATTTTGGTTTGTTAATATATCTTCTTCTTTAGCAGTCATATATTTCATTTCAATCTTACCAGATTTTAATGGATGACCTTCAGGATATAATAAACCTTTTGATGGTAGTTCTACTTCTTCTGTTGGAAATTTAAACTTATTTTCAGACATAGTTTTTATTTATTAATAACTTAATTTTGTTATACATATGTACGATACAAAAAAGCTTGACCGAAGCCAAGCTTAAATGTAAAATATATAAATTTTCTTTTAGAAATTTAATACGCAATAATCCATTCCTATTGTTAGTGAAATATTCATTACAGTAGTATCGTCATCCCAACTCATATCACCAAATGATGCATCTTTAATAAATGCTCCTTTAATAATCCACTCTGAAACTACATCACCTACAGGACCTAGTACGTCAATTGTTAAATCTTTTTTATAGAAATCAGAATAACCGTCTCTACCAGTTACTGATTCATGGTGTAATCTTGTCCACTCCATTACTGCTTGAGCTCCCGAAGGTGTAATTGGATCAAATAACTCCATTGTTAAATCATTCCATCTTAATTTACCTTTTACTTTTCTATAAGTGTTTATATGATTTAATACTATTTCATCCTGTGCGAACCCCATTCCACTAACTCCTTTAATTATATACGATGGTATACCATCAACATACAATATAAATCTATTAGCTACTTTTGGTTCAAAAGCGGTGAAAAATATTTCGTTGGGATCTAATACTGCCATTTTTTATGTTATTTTATTTTATTATAAATATTATTGTTTTTCATTTTTATGCTGGGAAAGTTGCTCCAGTTGGTAAAATGTTAAAGTCTAGGTAAATAAATTCAGCTGTTTTAGTTGGTTGTAAATAAACAGCACCAATTAATTCATTTCTATCAATTACATCTGGTGTGTTGTTTGTATTATCCATTACAACTTTAAATGCATATAAACCTTGTCTTTGTTGTACTGATTCTAAGTAAGGATTAACTTGGCTTAAGAATGTATTTCTTGTTGCTGCTGTATTTTGTTCGAATACTAATGTATCAGCGATTTGTGAAATATAATTTTTAAGTGTAATTAATAATCTTCTCACATTTACTCTATCTAAAGCAGAAGCTTTAGTTTGAAGTGTTTTTTGTCCAAATACTACAATTCCTTGTCCTGGGAATGTTGCTATTGGGTTAACTTTGTCAGTGTATAAAGTATCTCTATCACTATTTGTTAATTTTCTTTCTGCTTGATTAACTACTCCTAATCCTCCTCTATTAATACCTGCTGGTGCAAACCATGGTTCACCTGCTCTATCATTATAAGCATAAACACCTGGTATCATTGTTGAAGCTGGGACCCAAACTAATTCTCTTGAATCTGGATCTGTAACTTGTAACCAAGGCCAATAAGTAGCTACATATGAAGAATCAACTGTTGCTGCTACATTTCCTACTACAGTTATTGTGCTACCATAATTAACTAAATCTCCTACAAACATTGCATCTCCTCTAGTTTCAGTATTTGATTGAATTGTTGTCCAACCTGCTCCTGTTGTACCATTATCTAGTATTAATCCTGGAGCTGTTATTAAATTATATCTAAATTCATCTCTATTTGCTAATAAACCTATTGCATTAGTATAATCTGTTCCTATTAATCCTTGAGAATCGGTATCATTTACATTTTGATAATAATTACCCACTCTAATAGTTGGTGCATTTATACCCCCAGCATCACCAAATGATCCTGATTGGGCATTTGGAATTGATCCTGTAAATATATCTTTTGCATTTCCATTATTATCTAAATAATCAAATGTTTTTAAATTAACTGCTTTTACTCTAACATATCTAGAAGCATTTCTATATGAACCTGTGGTTTGTAAATAAGAACTTGCTCCTGATGATGCTAATACTTGTGTTTGGTCACCAACTACTCTAGCTATATAATTAGATGCATTTGGATCTAAAGAAACATTAGGATATGTTTCAAGTACTTGTTTTGCAGTTCCTGTATCATTACCTGCTCTAATTAATAATGAAAATACACCAGAAGAAGTATTTGGAGAAGTTATTTCCCATCTAACGTTATCTACTGTTCCATCTGTTAAAGTATTATTTGTACCTTCTGAGCCTGTATTATTCATTATTGCTCCATCACTTAAAGTTTCTAAAACAAAAACTTGATCTCCTTCAGTTGGGGGAGCATCACTTCCTGAAAAGACAAATGATGAAGTAGCTGGAGTTTGTGATTGTGAACATACTCTAGTTACTAATAATGATGTTCCACCATTTTGGAAATAATTATACGCTGATATAGATGTGAAATAAGTAAATTGTTGTTTAACAGCTCCAGATCCACTTGTAAAAGTACTACCAAAATTAGCTAAATATTCTGAGTAACTAGTTACTAATTTAGGAATATTTTGTTGGCCTTTTGGAGTTGGTCCAATAATTGCTGCCCCAGCTTGTACTGGTCCTGCTGTTACTTGTGATTGGTCGTTTTCTCTTGCTAAAACACCCGGTGATATTAATACTTCTGCCATTTTTTATGTTGTTTTATTTTATTATAAATATTGTGTTTTTTTTAAAAAACTATTCTATTGGGGTAAACTCTCCTGTTTCTAATGAGATATTTCCTTTACCATATTTTTTTTCTAAGTTTAGAGCTATTTCCTCTTCCCTTTTTTGTATTTCTAATAATTCTATTTCTTTTTCTTTTTTTCTTTTATTAAGATTCATTATAGCTATCTCAATATCTCCTACATTACTTACTAAAATTTGGAAATCTTCTCTTACTGCTTTTATATCTTTGATTTCCGTTTCAGTTAAAACTTTTACTTTTGTCATTACTTTTATTTTTGATTAATACTTCATTTTATTATCATTTATACATATTAATAAACTATTTAAAAATTAAAAATTTTTAATTATTCCTGTGCTGGAGATGGTGGTACTCTATTTGTATTTATTCTATTTGGAGGATTTTTTGTTGATGGAGGATCTATATAATTTACATTACCTGTATGGGGGATATTTGTTCTATTAGGTTGTGGAGAGTCTACATCATTTATATTACTTACCATTTCAGAATTAAATGTAATTGAAGCTTTTGAATTATATTTTTTAATAGATGATAAATCTTTTTGGAGTATATTAGGTACTATATATCCATACATTTTTATACTAAAAGTACTTTTAACTAATCTATCTTGATCCGCAGGCATTTCAACATTAGTTGCTACTGAATCAATTCTAGCTCTAAATTGATATCTTTCAGGATTTCCCCAATATGAATCTGATGCATAATTTATTGCTTCTATTATACCATTCATTTGTTCCATATAATAAGTAGAAACTATACAATCATAATTTAATGTTACATAATCAGGAACAACAACAGCATACATATCTTTTGTTGGTCTTCTATTATTTAAAATATTAAATTTATCATATGTATTTTTATTACTATAAGATTTTTCAAACATCCTATAATTGTTAGGAAAATTAGCATCTAATTTATTAGTAATATTTCTATTTTTTTCAATATTAGTTCTTTTAAAAGTAATTAAAGGCATCATTATTCTACCTTTTCTATCTCTAAAATATCCATCTTTTTGAATTTGATTCCATCTTTCAGAATCTGCATAAATAACAGGTACTTCTTCTCTTCTACCATTTTGAATTACTGTAGGTTTAATTACATTATTAAAATAATATATTATAGTTTCATCAATATCATATAAACCAACTGTAAAAGGTTTTACAGTATCACCTTTAAATGAAGTTTGATTACTTCTATCAGTTTTATCATAGGCTGCATTATTAGGATTACCTGCTTCTTTTGAAAAAGGAGTATGCATCCCTTTACTTATTTCTCTTTGAGATTTTGGTACTACTTTTCTTCCTTTATTTGACATGTTTAATACTTGATATTAATCTTTCTTCTGATATTCCTACTCTATCTGCTGGTATATAATGAGCTTCCGCTATTATTGATACATCATAACCAAAACTAGCTAAATCTGAATTTCCATAAGGATTATAACCATCATCATCTTGATTTGGATAATCTGGGTCTTTACCTACAAATAATTGATTGTTAATTAAATTATAAATCTCATAATATCCATTTTCATACCATATGATATCTCCTACTTCAGGAACAATTACTCCTATATTAGTTATTCCATTAGATTCTACTCCTGCTAAATCATCTCTTAAAAATTTAAATGTACGACCTCCTGCAAAATCAATACCTAAATCAGTATTAGGAGAACTTTGATCTTGTCTATCAATTAATACATTAAGTAACATTGGAGCTTCATAATATTTTTCTTCAGCTGCTTCTCCATAAATATTAACATTAGTTTCTTCTAATCTAAATTTATAAAGAGCACATTCTTGAACAATAATATCCCACATTAGTTCTCTACTAATGCCTCTAAACATACTTACGTCTCTTGCTCCTCCAAATAATGCCATATTATCCTATATAAATTGGGTAAGGTACTGCTGCTTCAATTTTTTGTAATGATTCTGCTTCTGCTGCTTTTACCGCTAATAAATTACTTCGTGACGTTTCATCAAAATATTCTCTTAATCTTGTTATTAATGCCTCTTTTTCTGATGTAGCAGCTGAAAGTAAATCTGATTGGTTTAAAGTAGTTTCAGCTCCAGGAATAGGTACTTGTGTATATTTACCTCTAATATATCCTAATATTTCTTTACATACAGCTAAAGTATAATCAAATATCCAACTTCTACCAATTGAATTAATTTCACAATAATCGGGATTACAATAATTAACATTTGAAACGTTTGTTACATTATATTGTCCATCAGGATATTTAGAAATTGGATCATTTCTATCTGATAATTTTATATATTGGAACCATAAAGTTCCACTATTTTGGGGTATTGGGAATATTCTTAAATTGTTATTTATAAGTTCAAATGAAAATTGAGATTTTCTAATTTGATCATTTAATTCTATAGCTTGAATTTTTTGTAAATCAAAACTAATAGGCATTAACATAAAATTAATTGCCGGAGAATAATTACCCCAACCAAAAGTATCCATCATATTCATCATACCAGTACCAGTACCAGCATAAGGATCAAAAAACTTAACAATAGCAGGTGTTGCTTCATAAAATACTCTTTTTATTTCAATAAAATCTTTATTATCCAATCCTAAAGATTCAGAAGCCCAAGTTTTTAAATCATAATCTTGTATACCAGCAGTTATAGGTATAGAACCTGAATACCAAGGAGTTGTTCCTCCAGTACCTGCTTCTTCTCCATATTGTTCTGTATAACGTACTACACTAGCAAAGTTAGGAGTTATTAGCTCATGGTTTAGATTTGAGGCTGTTGGTGATCCCTCAATTGATAAATAATTTTCTCTTACTTTATAAGCATATAATTCATTACCATAAGTAGTTACTGCATCTTCAAATGCTGCGTAGAAATTTAAATCTTGTAATTCAACATCCATAATAGGATAACCTAATCTTCTTGCTACATAAGTTACTACTCTATCGGCATCTGTTTGGAAATCAATTTGATTATCATAAAACCCAAAAGGTGTATCTCCAGGAAAGAATGATGATGAACCAGGATAAATAGGGATTACAGCCATAATTTTATTTTTGTTATAAATATGGAAAAAAATTGTTTAATCAACAACCATTTTAATACAATAATAATCTTTTTTAGTAAAATATTTATATTTCATTTCTTTAATGGGAGGATTAACATTAACATGGGTAAAAGTAATTTTTCCATTATTTATTTTAGAAGTGTGTTCTGATCCTTCTTTTGTAAAAGGATTATAATAAGTTATTATTCCTTTAGGTTTTAAATATTTTTTTACTGTAGGTACTAGATTATAAAAATTTTTATCTTCCCACGTATCATGCATTATACCATCATATTTTTTATTAGGAATACTACTAAACCAATCACCTTTTATAGGAATAACATTAGGTTTATCTTTAGCCCATTCTAATAATTTATTAAATATTTGATCATTAATTTCAATTATAGTATGAGATTTTATATTATGTTGTTGGATAAAATTTGAACATATACCCATACCAAATCCAATTTCTAGAATATCACCACCATTTTCAGTTACAACTTTAGCATGCTCTTTCATAATGGGAGTTTCCCACTCCATCATTATTTCTTTTTCATTTTCGTCTAAAATTTTATCTTTTAAAAAAGTATACATCTAGCAAGCAGTTGGTGCTGATTTTAGCTCTCCAGAATAACCTAATGCAAATTCTGAAAATGTTCTTCCCCCACCTGTACCATAAAATAAATTCCCCCCATTAACAGGATAACGAAAATTTTGATCCCAAAATATTACTGAGTTAAGAGCTAATGTTGATGAAGGTGAGTATACAGTAGTACTAGCACCTCCCCCACTAGTCAGCCCATCACATGCAAGTTCAGCACTTTCCCAACCTTCAACTGATCCTGGTGTTCCTGAAGAAAGTGTAGGTGCAAAGAAACCATGTGAATATGCAGTTGGTAAAGTAATATCATCAGACATAATATTAACTGTTTCATCTTTATCACCTGAATCTGTATCACAGAAACCTTGAACTGCTACATTACATATAAAAAAATCTCCTGCGTTAGCTGATGTTCCTGTTCCTGATCCATTTCCAAAATAAGCTTTTGATGAATGGGGAGTAGTTGTATTTTGTCCTGTAAAAACTGAGAAATCTTGATAGACCCCAGATGAATTAAATCTCATAATTATATCCCCATACCCAGTGTTAGCTGGTGTTGATCCCGAAAAACCTCGTGATACAAAAGCATTCCAAGCACAAGCTCCCCCTACTATTGTTCCTCTTCCATGTGCCTCTTTTGCAGTAAAAGGAGTCATTTCTGATCCATTTCCATCTGCTTGTGATTCTGCTGAAAATAATGTTAACTCTGGTTCAGAACCATAAACAGCTACACACTCACCCGAAAAATAACTTCCTCCAGAAGGTCCTCCCCCAATATTACTATATGTATTATTTCTTCCACCATTTATTGAACTTAAAGTTTGTGTACCATTAGCTGAAGATCTTCCTATTATAGCATCTCCACCCCCAGAATTAGTTCTTCCTACTTGTGCAGCATTTACTGAAAATAAATGACCTGATGTTGAAAACCAACCATATATGGGTCCTTCTAATACCATTGGATATAAAGGCATACAATCATTTGATGGTGCTTGTCCCCTCCAAGCTAAAATAGGACCATCTGCTAAAATATAATAATTTCCTGTTGTTGTAGTAGAGTAACTATTATCACTTCCTGCATTACCTGTTCCAGCAGGATCTAATTCTGCTGCATGAACACTAGTCATACTAGTTACATTACTTCCTCCTGTTGCAGTAAATAGTACTTGAACATTAACTGTTCTAACAGTATCTAGATTTTGAAAATAAAATTTAACAGTAGCTCTATCCCTTCTTGATGCAAAAGCAAATCCACCATACCCCGCATATGCTCCTATTAACCCAGGATTGGAAAAATTATAAAGAGTATAAGGTTGATCACAATGTATTTGATCTCCTACACTAAGAGCTGCGAAAGCTGTTGTACTTCCTCTAGATGTTAAAGTAGTTACTGTACTACCATTTAATGTTACTACAGTATTACCACTATTCATTGACGTTACTCTATAAGATGTTGCATATGGTACATATATAGTATTACACCAATCACCTATAGCAGAACCTGATTTCATTGTTCTTTGATATCCTGAGTTAGGATTAGAAAGATTATGAGTAAGACCATATAAACTTGAAGAAATTGAATAATTACCTTCAGGATTTACTAATGAGTTTGCATCGGGAATAGATGCTTGGGCTCCTATTACATTTTGAGCTTTTTGTAAAGAAAATACTTCATTTTGTAGGGCATATGAAGTAGTATCCCACAATTTATTTATATTAGCCCATGATGCTGATAAGTTTGTTTCTGCTCCCATAATAACCTATTTTTTCTTTAATTCATCAACTTCAGCTTTTAGTTCTTTAACAGCTTCAATTAGTACTGCTACTAATTTATCGTATTTAACTGCTTTATAACCATTTGCTCTAGTATTAACTAATTCTGGGAATATAGCTTCTACTTCTTGTGCTATAATACCTATATCATGTCCTTCATTAGCATGTATAGCTTTTGTTTTATTTTCTTCAAATTCTAACCAATCAAATTCAATACCATTTAATAAACTTATTTTACTTAAAGCATTAGGTATTGGTAATATATTAGTTTTTAATCTTTTATCTGATGTTGCAAATGCAATAACGTCATTTTCTGCTTGAATTAAACCATCAGTTGTTCCACTAGTACCTAATGCTAATCCTACATTTAATTGTTCAATATTTAATAATCCATCAGTTTCTTGGAATATCATATCAGTTGATCCTCCTGCTGCACCTCCATCATTATATAAAACTTGAGTATTTGAACCTCCTACTGGACCTGTTGTACCTGTTATACCTTGTATACCTTGTGAACCTGTGCTACCTGTACCTGTTGTTCCTTGAACACCTTGAGTACCTGTTGTACCTTGAATACCTTGTGTACCTGTTGTTCCTTGAGAACCTGTTCCACCATCTCCACCTGTAGTTCCTTGTGTTCCTGTAGTACCTTGTGTTCCTGTAGTACCTTGTGTTCCTGTAGTACCTTGTGTTCCTGTAGTACCTTGAACACCTTGTGTACCTGTAGTTCCTTGTGAACCTGTTCCCCCAGCTCCACCCCCAACACCTTGAATACCTTGTGTTCCCTGAGTTCCTACTGGGTAAAATTCTATAACAATTTTATCACCATTAGAAGGTGTAGCACCATCATTTCCATCTACTTGATATGTAACTTGGTTACTTGCTGCAGATAGTATTGATTTTACATTAAATCTAGCATATATAGATCCATCAGTTGCTCCTTTAATTATTAAACTTCCACGATTATTAGTATAGCCATAATCAGCAAAAGTTTCAAGATAGTCTCCAACATTAACTGAATTATTATCTGTGTCATTTATTGTGACAGTGGTTACAGAAGCAAATGTTCCATTATTAAATCTAACTTCACCTGAAGTGGTAGGTAAACTAGTACTAGTATTAAATGAATATTCCAATCCACCTTTATCACCTGTAGCACCTGTTGTACCTTGAATACCTTGAGTACCTGTAGTACCTTGAATACCTTGTGTACCTGTTGTACCTTGAATACCTTGTGTACCTGTTGTACCTTGAATACCTTGT
>CAACVC010000006.1_pt1 | contig 55649 bp, 67 predicted proteins | sample 2381761 | NCBI WGS metagenome assembly CAACVC01 (sample SAMEA5211966, study PRJEB30684) | marine metagenome | biome: Marine; feature: Epipelagic; material: Water | collected 2015-10-15 | depth 45 m
TTTTCGTTTATTAATTTCTACTTGTTTAAGTAATAATTCAAACTCTTCTGTGCCCATAGTATTATATAAATGCCAAGCATATTCTTGTATTCTCAATAATCTCCTTTCGGGAGTACCATTGACATGGTAAAAAGCGTTTGAGCTTAATAATTTGTTGACCAAATAATTGTAAACATCAATATTCATGCCAAGAATTACACCCAAATAATTATATAAAAAATTTAATATAATAAAACACACATAAAATAATTCTTGACAATGTGTGAAAAATATTTTAATGTATTCTTATCAATCACAAATAATGTGTTAAAAGCGTTAACAAAGGAAAACAATGAGTTTAGCAAAAGAAATCAACGAAAAATTAGATGCAATACTTTTCATGCGTAGCGAGATGCAACGCATGGATCACGACTTGGATGACGACCAAGTTCTAAATAATATAACAACAGGTGAGAAGACAAATAAAGAACAAGCGTTTGAAATTGTTGAGGGTATGATAAATGATATTAAAAAAGAATTGAATCAAATAACAGATAACGGATTAAATGTAAAAAATATTTTTACAAATAAATATTATATAAATGATTTTATGCAAGATAAAGTATGTTCTGATATAGAATTGAATAATGCTCTTAATGCTCAACAACCAAATGATATAGAATCTAATTAATTAAAATATTTGTTTGACAGACTTTATATTTGATGCTAGTATATTCTTATAACATTCAAAAAAGGAGATAATAATTATGGCTAATATAGCAAAATGTGCAAGAGCAACCGCAGTAATGAATAAAGTAAGAGGGGGCAACCCTTTTGTTTTTAACCATCGCTTCATGGGTTACAATGAGGCAAAAGAAGGTGTTCTCGCCCAACAAAGAGAAGCGGAGTTAAAATTACAAAAAATTCTCGCTAATAAAAAAGTAAAGGGGGTAGCATAATATGGAAATAATAAAACCACTAAATAAAAAAGTTAGTATGTTTGCATCCAATGATGAGTTATATGACAAATTAACTAACAAAGAAATAATTACTATTAAATTGGCTAAACTAGATGAGTTTGCAAATGATTTATACAGGTCTACTCAAAGCAATTATCATGCAGAGTTATTTCCTGCCGATAAAAGTTGGTTTAAAATAAAAGAAATTTTAAAAGAATTAAACCAATTAAATTGTTAATAACTTATTATATAAAATATAAAATAATACTTGACAAATAACAAATAATATAGTAATATATATAACATAACATTGAGAAAGATTAACTCAAATAAATAAAATAAATCTAAAATTTTTGTTCTTTAATATTTCAATTTGAGTTTAACCTAATCTCGCAAGAGAAGGGAATCATCGCTTAAATGCCTAAGTTAAACTCAATTCACTTTGGAAGGGCTTATAATCCTTCCTGTGGGTGACTGAATAAACCTGTGATGAGCGGGTTAAAGTATGCAGATCCCTGTGGTGGGGATGGTAGAGTCCAATCGGATGAGCCAAATGACAAACACCAAGTCTAGTCTGTAGTGCGAAGTAGGTACACCATGAACTGATGTTCATCCCGAAAAGTTGAGGGTATACAGTAATCCCTTCCCACACAATATTTGATATCCCCGACCCTCCTTGGTTTTCCCGCCCACCATCTAAACCAAGGAGGGTTTTTTGTTTGACAGCCGCTTTTTTCTTTATTATAGTATACTCATGAAAACATTAAAAGACATCTTATCAAATTACGGGTATATGAACAATGATCAGCTTAAAGAAATAGCTGAGCACTTCCCTGCGTTCAGGGTTGTTATTAAATGGGGCGGACTACCCCGCGAGCGTCTTCCAGCCTGGGAGGCAATGTCTAGAATCAAATCAGTAGAGGATCAAAACATCGATTACTGCAGAGAGGTGTTTATCTCAGGCACTCAGTACAACGCACTCAAACAAGCTTTCAATATCGCCGACTAACAAACATTATTAACCAAAAAAACATATGGAACCATTGCTAATATTAACATTGGCGATTACACTAGGAATAAAATTATTAGTAGAGGAAGTAGCATAATAATATACAGTATAATATATAACAAATAATAAAAATAAAAATTTAATCAAAATGGATTAGCGTAAATAATAAATAAGAAAAATAAATAATAAAAAAATTTTAAATAAATAAATAATTTGATTATGATTACCTCCTTGGCCCCCACCGTAATTGGTGGGGGTTTTTTATTGGTCAAATTTACGCTTTCGTAAGTCTTTGTTTATCAAGCACTTCTGGGATCGGCTGCCGCGCTAGCTAAGTCTTTGATATTCAATGAATTAAAAAATTCAAATTAATTGATTTTTTTCTTGTGTTAAATTGTTTTTTATGCGATACTATGTATATGAAAGCGAGAGACATAAAGATCAGAAAACCAATTGTCTTCACTAAGTCAAGACCTCACAAGGTCAAGATTAAGACAATCCATAGAAAACTCAAACATAAGGAATTATTAGCATGAATATTAACGACGATTATTTAGACTCTGACAACCCAAACGCAAACGAAGTAATGACTCAAGGCATGGGTTGGATTTGGAAACATTTCATTGAACCTAACACCGATGAAATTACAGAAGAACAAGCTGAAATGCTTACAATGATTGGCATTAGTTTTAAAATAATCGCAGAACAAGCTGATGGCTACGATCAAACTTTTGAAGAAAGCCCATATTTTAACAATTAACTCTTGACAAAAAACATTATAAATATTATATTACTATTATGAATACAGAAGAAAACACCAATATCGCTCCTCGCAAATCCGTTAACTTGCACATTTGCGGAGGTAATCGTACAATCGTAGACTTTGACGAAGTTCAAGCTGTACCAACTCCAATGCCTACAATGCGTACAAAACCAAACAAAAGAACAGGGGAATTTGCCGTTTCTCACCAACCAATTGCTCATGAAGCTCTTGTAGTTCGCACTAAAGAATCTCTCACTAGCAGAGGTTTCACCATTCAAGATGAGCTACACTCTCTCGCTAGGGATAATCAACATTATTTTGGATTGTTCTCGGTAGATCATCCCGATCGTGACCCATCAGATCGTGGGTGCGTTGTAGGAGTTCGCAATTCTCACGACAAAACTTTTCCTGCGGGACTTTGTGCAGGTGATGCACCATTTGTTTGCGATAATTTAATTTTTACAAACACCATTAAACTTGCTCGCAGACATACTCGCAACATTATGAACGATCTCGATTTTATGATCAATCGTGCTTTGGGAAAATTGTTCGGCTTTTGGCATGGACAAGATGAGAGAGTAAACGCTTATCAAGATCGCTCTATTGGCAATGTTCTAGCTCACGATCTTATCATAAAAGCAGTTCGTGCAGGGGCTTTGCCAAAATCAAAAATTCTTGATGTTGCCGATCAATGGGAATCAAGCGATCATGTTGAGTTTAAGGATCGTAATGTAAATTCTCTCTACAACGCTTTTACAGAGATTTACAAAGGTAACTTAGTTGCCTTGCCAAATCGTTCAGACGCTCTTCATTCTGTTCTTGATAGTTATGTTGACTTCGACATTGATAATCATGTTGAAAATACTATTGATATGGAAGTCGTAGAGGGCGAATTGGTAGAAGTTTAAATATTGGTTTGTCGTTTCGTTGACTCCCCCCATTTGGGGGGAGTTTTTTTATGCCCAAAATTACTAAAGCGCAAGTCCTTGTTTATCAAGCACTTATGAGCGCGGCAACCGAATGATATAAGTCTTTGATTGACAAGCGTTTAAAAATTTAAAATTATTTAACTTTTTTCTTGCAGTAATTATAAAAATGGCTTAGTATGTTTACATGATACTAAGAAACCAACAAGACCCACGATACACGATTAAAAAGAATCGACCCGTATATGTTTACAAGAATCTGCATAAAGATTGTTGGAGCGTCAAGCAACATGGATTAGTTAAGGCACATATCCCAAAGGATCAATCTATTGGAATGTGGGATTGTTATTTTCATGTTGACATGAAGGGCAGAGAAAAAGTTATTAGAGAAAAGCGTAAGAATGTTCATGCCTTCATTAAAGGATTCCTTCAAAATGCTGAGTGCGTAGACACCGACAGACCCGCCACAGAAGTAACATACAATCCTTACAAGTATGAGACTTTTGTCGAGAAGGATACCGAAAAGTTTGCGTACTATGCAGACGAAGTTTTATTAACACACAACAAAGTAACAGCATACATATCATGAATCACACAGACGAAAACATTATGGCAGTAGCACAAAAAATTGTAGAGGACATGGATCTTGACGATCTTATGAGTTATGTTTACGATGATCTTGTGGCTATTATGGACAAAGATGAAGAATTATTTAATGCCAATTGGGATTGCTTGGACATGGACGCATACCTTGAAAAGGAAAAGTAAAATGAAAATGCTAAGAATTAAAGTTCCTGTCTCTCAATGTATTCAAGAAGTTATTGATTACATTTATTATAGCGAGATGGAGGGCAAAGAAGATGAAACAGATTCTTGGTTTACCACCTATGAATCATTAAAAGAATTACAACAAAAAGTATTAGACGAGGAGGATATGCTATGAAAGAAGAATTAAATGCAATTAAGTATGCCATTGACGGGCTTAGCGATGAGATGCTAGAGCATCGAAGACACGCCAACATGGACGACCTCGTCAAGGTAATGGAAAATATTAACGACAACCTTGTTTCCATCAGCTTTGACTTAAAAGATTTAGTTGAAGCAAAAAAGTTTGAAAATGAGTTGACAACCGCACTCAGATAGGTAAATCCCTTATAGTCAATCACTTAAGTGGCTGGCTGCCGCGCTAGCTAAGTGTTTAACATTCAACGATTTACAAAAGCATTTTTATTTAGTTTTTATTTGACAGAAACTAAAAATTGCTTTAGTTTTATGTTATGCAAGAAACAATAGATGTAACACCAAAATGGTCAGCAATCGTTCCTTTAATGATCGGTGTGTTGAAGAACCCAAAAGCAGATCCTGAATCTAGAAAGTTCGTTGAGGTAGAACTTATTAGATTAGCAAAGATTGCAGACGAAGCAAACGAAAGAGCAAAGCAATGACACAAGGAGAGATTAGACAAACGATAATGCAAATCACTCATGGCAATCTTCGTTATTGCAATCCCAATGACCCAATATGCAAGGAGAGAGTGGCAGAGCGTAGACATCAAGGCGAGGAGGGCTACACTATTCAATCAGCAGAAGAAGTTTTAGATGATATCATTTCTGACTTGACATCATTGCAAAACGAGATTAGGATAGAATCATCTTTTCAATCAGCACAACTATAACACACAGGACACAAGGAGAAAAATGACAACCATAGCACAATTACAAACCAAAAAAAGAAAAAGCAAGAAAACTACTTCTTTGCAAGTTAACCAAAGCAAAGTTACCGCAGAAAAACAATTCAACAAAATTTTTAAACAAAAAGAGTTTAAGTATTTTACCTACGATTTTGGTGTCAAAGATTTACCTTTGCTCGATCATATGCGATCCGATCAAGTAAACGATCCCTCAAGAAATCGTGGCAAAGCAGATGACAACATTAAGAGATTATTTCGTTGCCTTCAAGCAGGTCAATGGTTTTTTGAGTCAATTGATATTCTCATCAATGAAAGAGGCGAGCTTCTTAATGGTCAACATACATTGGACGCTATTAGCCAATACCTTCTTGACGCAAAAACGCCAAGAGATGCTGTGGTGAAAGTTGGCTTCAAGTTAGGAGTTGATTCAAGAGCAATGCCTTATCTCGATACTCAAAAGAAAAGAAGTCCACATCAAAATCTTAGAATTAAACAAGGTGGCGTGGATATTAAACTTAATCGAGCACAAGAGTTAATTGTATTAACTGAAGGTAAAAATTTAGTACATGGTTCTCCTTTCGCCAAAGGTAAGATCGTCAACTTTTTTGAATACGATAGCGTTATTAAAAAGCATTCTAGTATGTTAAACAGAGTGTTTGGTAATCGAGTATTCTGCTCAGACTTTCCTCATATTGGCATCAGTTACCCTTTGTTCTGTGTTGCCAAAGAAGATGAAGAGCTTGCAAACACTATTCTTAATGATATTTGCGACATTCATAACGAAAGCAATCGAGGAGTCTCAAGATGGTATCCTTATGAGAAACAAATTCCTGTAGAGCACGAATTGATAGAAAAGTTTAGACAAGAAAAGCATCTCAAAATGTCAGGAATGACAAGTAAGACGGGCAGAGATTGTTATCGTGCGGAGGAGTTTTATCCACTAGCAGTTAATTGGTTAGTTGAGAAGTACGATCTTGATCGCAACATTTTTCCAAAATGAATTATTACATAAAACAAGCAAACTCACTCAAAATGGCTTTTTACATTGGTAAAACTAGGAAAAACCCTTTCACCCAAAGGGGTAATCCTACCAACAGGACAATCTGTCAATGGATCAAAGATTATGGTGAAATTGCATGGACAACACTTATGGTTATACCCGAACACGCATTACACAATGAATACGGAGAAACTTATCTCATAAATTGTTTCAAAGAAAAATTTAGCAATTTAAAATTATTGAATGTAGCCACGCCACATTCGGGAGCAATTAATTACGATAAAAAATCTGAGTTAATTATTGACAAACTCAAGAAAATGCTTTAGTGTTTAACTAAATCACAACGAAAGGAAAATCATGACAACAGTATTAGACACACCCGAACAAATCGAAATGTTTCGCTACAAAACTCTCCTCAGAGGTTTAAGGCTTGAGACACAAGGGCTACAAATGAGTCGAGGCAGATCTTGCTACTCTATCATCAAACAAGAGTTTGGTCTCAAAGGTAGCAAACAAAAAGTTTTCGATCAATTCAAATTAATGTTAGAACAAGTAAACGAAAGGGCAGTATAATGACAGCATCACAAGTAGAAGCGAGAGTAGAGAGTTGGAATTGGAACATGAACATCTTTGAGATATACGATGAACTTAGAGATGGTCATACAGGAGAAGAGCAAGAGCAACTTTTAACTTTTGCTTATAATTATTTCAATAACGATGTAATGATCAAAGAGCTAGCGAGCCACTTCTGCATTACTATTGAAACAGACGAAAACTCACCAATCCCTTGCTAATCATGAATAATTACATAGAAGCAACCTGCATCGGAAGTCCACTTGACTTACCCGAATACGATGAGCAAGCAGAGCAATGGAAACTATGGTTTGAAGAGTCCGAGACCCCATACCACCCATACGACGAATTGCTTAGGGAGAACATTAACTTTCCCGATTTAATTTCTTATAGTTGCGACTCAGCTGATGAGGCTTGCGAGCTATACAACCATTACAACCAAAATCCCGTAGGAGAAAAAGAAGATGAAGAAACTATTAACTAAAATTTATCGTTGGTTTAATCCGTTGTATCAAGTTGTTTATACAACCAAGGACGGCAGAACTGAAATGTACACAATCACAAAACCTCAACATGAGAATGAATTTGGAAATTCAATCGAGGGTAAATCAGTGGTTGGGTTTAGAAGTTTTTGCCACAACAAAGACGGAATTCGCTCATTTAGATATGATCAAATAATCTCATTAAACAAAATTTAATCATGAAGAAAAAAGTTAAAAATAAAAATTCACTACAAGATAGCTTAAGAAGATTCGGACATATGCTAGCAGTACGAGAGCAACGCGGGGATACATCCGAAGAGTACAAACAAAAACAAGCGCTTCACGAATCGATGTTAAGAAAGCTTTACAATCGAGCGTAAGTCCTTTATGTTCAGTCACTTAGGTGACTGGCTGCCGCGCGGCATAAGTGCTTGATATTCAATGAGTTAAAATGTCATTTTTACTCACTTTTTTCTTGCGTCTAGTAATCTTTTCTGCGATAGTGTAAACATGAAAAGAATAGTAAAAATCCTAATGGAGCGTGACGGACTTTCCCTCGAAGACGCTACTCACCAAACCGCAACTTTTTTTAGAGAAATGTCTGAAGACATCGCAATGGGTGGCGACCCTTTCGAGTGGGAGCATTCGTTCACTAGTGAGTTTTCTCTAGAGCCAGATTTTTTTGAAGATCTTATTTTTTCGCTTGCAATTGCATAAAAATTTGTTTAGTTTTATATCATGAATCTATTATCAAATCCTTCTAAAATGCCTTGCTTAGGCTTCAATATTCCCGCTTTCAAGTATTGCCCTGCAGCTCAACTCATGGCAAAAGTCAAGGACAAAGCAAAAAAGTTTATTTGTGATGCTTGTTATGCTTGCAAAGGTTTTTATATGTTCAACAATGTCAAACAAAGTTTACAAGACAAGGCGAATTTTGTCACCAAGTCTTTGCATCGAGACAATGGGCAAACTTTTGTAAATGAGATATCCAAGCAAATCAAGGCAAAGTATTTTGACAAGCAAGGCAACAAAAAAGTTTTAAAGAATGTCAACACAGATCTTTTTCGCGTTCATGATTCAGGAGATCTTTTTTCCCCAAAGTATATCGAGGCATGGATTAAGATTTGTGAAAATTTTCCTTCAATTCGATTTTGGTTTCCAACTCGTGAGTGGGCAAGGGATAGTCAATTGCCTTCACTTCGCAAGCTCGCAAGTTTAAAGAATGTTTGCTTAAAGCCAAGTGCTTTATATGTAGATGAACCCGCTCCACAAATCGATGGTCTAGATGCGGGAACTTCCGTCTATAGCTCAAAAGAGAAAGCCGAGCAAGACGGGCATTTTGTTTGCCCCGCAACTTATGTTAAAGGCGAGGACGGCAAAACTTTAGCAACTTGCAAAGCTCATAATTGCAACTTATGCTTCATCAAAGGATGCAAAAAAGGTATTGCATATTTAGCTCATTAACCTATAATTAAAACCATGAATGAAGAAACTTATTTTGACTCAGCCCAAGGGATTGACATTTCACAAGATCGTGCTTTGCAAGAATTAGCAAGGCACGGCATTACTTCAAGTGAAGAAATTATTGAATTTTTTGAAGACATGGGTGATAAAGAAGGATACTCAGCTCAAAAAGTTCTTGAATGGTTAGGTTACTAAAGCCTTGACCATCAAGCACTTAGGAGCTTGGCAGCCGCGCGAGCTAACTGCATGAAAACCAACGACTTACAAAAGTATTTTTATTGAACTTTTTTCTTGCGTAAACTAAGAAAAGGGTTTAATGTGTTTATATGACAACAAAACAACAATTACTCGACTTCAACAATCTCGCTTTCCATACTCATCCTGCTTGCCCAAAGGCAGTGATGGCTCAACTAAAGTTTGGCGACTTTATGATTTCTGTCGTTGCTAACACTGAAGATGGACATGGTCTTTATGGTCATGTTGACGATAATGAATATGAGGTTTTAATGACTTTCAAGGATGGAACAATTCCTCTTGCAGTATGTGGCGATGTTCTCGCGGGTCAATCTCCTGTTCAAATCAGTAGGCATATGAGAGATGCCCAACTTAATGGTTTTGCATGGGTTGAGCTATTGAGAAAGATTAAAGCAGATAATGACAAAGAATTAGGTCTTGACGATTAAACAAAACCAAACTATATTACTACTATGACAGAAGAACAAAGAATATCAATTATCCGACACGCTCACCAAAATTCTCAAAAGATTTGTCCTCCAAAATCTATTCAAGAGTTTATTGGTGATATTTTAGTCGAACAATTAGTAACCGAGCATGGTTTGCTTGATACTCAAAAAGAAGATCTTGCAGACGAGTCTCAATTTCTCTTCACTGATTCAGCAGAAAACATTGATGAGGAAGACGAAACAATCGGAATATCCGATGAAATGAAAGGAATATATCATGATAGTTGAATTATTATTTTTCACTCCTTGGCTTTTTGTTTTTTACTTAATGTGGCAAGATTTTAAAGAAGAATGATGCCATTAATAATAATTATGACAATTTTATTATTCATTTATATATCAGATTAAATACGATATATACCAAATAAACTTTTAGTAGTAGTTAGGTTGTCTGGATTAGCCCCCACTCTAAGTCGCTTACTATCAAGCACTTAGGGTGGGCGGCTACCGCTTATGTAAACGCTTGTTATTCAAGGAATTGTAAAAGTTTTTTTATTCTTTTTTTTCTTGCAATTAATTTGATAACTTGTTAAATTGCTTACATGACTAAATCAGAAATGTGCGCCGAAATTGCAAAGCTTCGCAAAGCTCTTAAGGGCTCTGCCGACCTCACCCCTGGAGATCGTATCTCGATCCTTAATCGAATAGGCGACTTGGAGGACAAGGTTGCCCTTTTAAGTTTTCATGTTGTTGATGATATTGATTACGGACATCACGATCAATATGATATGTAAATCATTGATAGTCAACCACTTGGGTAGTTGGCTGCCGCGCTAGATAATTGCTTAACATTCAACGACTTACGAAAGCATTTTTATTCATTTTTTTCTTGTGTATTTTTATTTTTTCGCTTAGTCTGTATACATGAAACATTCAGAGAGTGGAACTAAAAAGATATTAAAGCAGTTGCGTAAATGTCCTGATATTAAAGACATTCGTGCTACGGCAAAAGGTCACATGATCCTTGCCAAAAATGGGGAGCAATTACTTGTGCATTTTAGTGCGAGAGCTTTTCATCCATTGCGTAGGTGGTTAAAAAGAAACACTTCACTAAAAGCGTTAAAATTTTAGTTTTAGCTTGCAATTATTTTTAATTTAGTTTACTTTACTATTATGGAAACATTAAAAGACTTACTTAACAGAATTAACGAACTTCAGGAAATCATCGACAGGGAGACTACTGACGCAGACGCAGGATGCGATAGGTCAAAGTCCCTTGTTATTAACGCAGAGAATGAAAAGGATCAAATCCAAGACATGATCGACCAATTAGCTATTAACTCACAACTTATTTATTAATTATGGAAACTTACAACGGATGGAAAAACTGGGCTACCTGGAATGTCGCTCTTTGGTTAATGAATGACGAAAATCTTCACGAACTTTCTCGTGAATTTGTTAATTACAAAGATCTTGCAAATATGCTCGTAGAGATTGGCACTCCTCGTACACCTGACGGGGCAAGGTATGCAGATGAAGACTTAGACACCTACGCCCTCGATGAATTGTTGCAAGAAGAGTAAGTCATTGATTACCAAGCACTTAGGTGCTTGGCAGCCGCGCTCGTAAGAGCTTGGCTATCAGCGATTTATGAATCGTTTTATTCGGTTAACATTTCTTCCCTTACCGCATTATTTGCAATGTTGTTGATTTCGGTCATCCATTTATCAACATTTTCATTGAATACTTTTCCATCGCCTGAAATGTTTTCTGAAACTGTGTTTTTAATGGATCTTGCTTGAACCGCAATGTCCAAGAGAGCTTTTGACAAGTTGTAAGCTTGGTGATTTTTATATGATTCGTTTTCGATTAGGTCAACGATTGAGATGGTGTCTGTATTAGCTTTCATATATATAAGGTAAACGAGTTATGATATAATTGCAAACTTTATTTTAATGAATTAACACTTTCAACGATCTGATCCCAAGTCCAAACATGACCACCGACATCTTCCCAAAGATCAAAAGTCTCGGACATTGGGCTTGCTTGAATACGAACAAGACCATTGTCTTGAATGAATTGATTGATTTCCTTATCCATAAAAACAAGGTAAACTAGTGGTGCGTGTTTTGCAAGCAAATACGGATTTATTTTCACTTTTTTTTTCGTTTTTTTATTTAGTTGCAAATAGCCTAATAGTGCAACTTTATAGGAGTAGCAGGATTGTGCAACTTTATAGTTGGCACACTTCCTGAACACCTGTTCTATAAGTCGTTGTTTAGCAAGCTGTTACGAGAGCGGCAGCCGCCGCCCTAAGTGCTTGGTTATCAGTTACTTAGGAGGCTAGATTTAGCGATGTGCTAAACCTTCCAATTGTGCTATTTGTTTGTCTAATTCTATTTGAATAGCTTCTATATCCGAAGCCTTCTTTTTATTGTTTAATTTTATAGCATTGACTCTCTCATTGTTTAGAGCCATGATTTGCACTTTAAGTTTATTTATTGTGTTTTTTATGTATTCCATTATACTAGCTCCTCCTCTGCTAAAACTTTGATTCTATCCTCGAAGCATTCCTCAATTTCAGAATCGCTTTCGATAAAGTCTTCTATTTCTTTATTTGTGAAGGTTAAGCTTGTAGGCTTGTCGTTATCATCTAATTGCTCAACTTTAAGAACTCTTGCGTTTGTGAAGATGTCCCACTCGTCAAAGTCATGTTCTATTTTAGCTTGCACTAAGAGTGTTCCAAAGTCTCCGAAGAGAACGATGTCGAATGTTCCACCATGTATGCCGTTCGAGTCTACGCTCTCGGCACTTTCGAATTGTAATGTCTTTGTCATATAACTACATAGTAAACCACAAAACAAATTAACGCAAGAAAAAAGTGATTTATTTTGCATTTATTTTACTTTCGTAAGTCGTTGTTTAGCAAGCTGTTATGAGGGCGGCAGCCGCCGCCCTAAGTGCTTGGTTATCAGTCACTTAGAGGGCTAGTATTAAAGGCTATGTAAGAAGAGGGCTAGTGATAGACAAGCGATTAAGATCATATAACCTCCTCTGTGTGTGTTACCCAATCGTGGGCGTCAATTTCTTGACCGCTTAGCATAGGAACAAAGTTCTTTTGGTAGATGTCTAATCCTGTTATGCCGTTGATCCTTTCCCTTGTGGTTGATGTGTTCCAACCTGCAAGAGTAGCCACAACAAGCCCGCTTGACTCTCTTCTTATTATTTCGTTACCATATAGGAAGACGCTTGTGCCATCTGTGCTTGTGTTGTCAACTTTTAAAGCAGTGCCTTGCTCGAAGGCTTTTTTTATTCTTTTCGTTACTTTACGCATTTGTATTTTTCTCTGTTACGATTACAAGGTGTGGGTTTTTGCTTTTAACTTGTTTGGCAATCTCCATTGCCTTTGCTTGTGTTTTTGCGTTGTCAATTAGTTTGCCGAATAGTCGAATGTCGAGCCACTCGGTAAAGTTTGGGTTTCTTATTATTTTAATCATTTCTTATTTTACTTTTCCTAGTGTGTTGTGTCAAGACTTACCTTTGAAAGTAAGCCTTGACTTGATCGGCAGTTGCCTTGACTAAGTCAGAGATAAAAACCTCTGACTCAAAAAGATGATCTTGTGAATGATGCTTGATTGTAGCGATACGCTGAGATCCGACTCGATCAAGTGAAACGAGACGAACGACTTTATTATTTACCCGTGAGTGATACAGGCTTCCAACTTTTAATCCTTTAGTAATGTTCATATATACAAACTAAACCAATTGGTGCGTTGTGTCAAACTATTTGAGCAAAAAAAACCTCTTTTTTAAAAGTTTTTTTGATTGCACTATGTCCCCCGTTTTTTGAATTTTTTTTTAGGTGCTACCCTGAGATTTAGCGGGGGGGTGGGTTTTCTCAAAAAATCAACGCTCAATTCTTTTGTGAATAACATTTTCTCGAAAAAAATCGGCGACACTTGAATTTTGAGCGTGTAATATATAGTATACCTTTTAAATACATGCCAAGACGCAAAAAATCTGAAATAGAAGACGATCAGGAAATAGAAAAAATTATGAGCTCAATGTCTAAAACAAAGGCTAAGCTCAAAAAAATAGATTTTTCTGAAAAACAACAAGAGTTATTAAAGCTGATCTTTGATCGAGATACTAAAATAGTGTTCATAAACGGTCCAGCTGGAACAAGCAAAACCTTTATGGCAATTTATGGAGCGCTTCAATTGTTTAACATGAATAACAACTACAGCATTAGTTATGTGCGAACAATTATCGAAAGTGCTGACAGAGGCATGGGTGCGCTCCCAGGAAGTGTAGACGAAAAATTTTGCCCATTCATGATGCCACTTAATGATAAGCTATATGAATTGATACCAATATCGACAGCAAAAAATTTGGTTGACAAAGGTGTGATAACAGCTATGCCTATTAATTATTTGCGGGGAGCTAGCTTAAACGACCAAATCGTAATAGCTGACGAAGCTCAAAACTTTAGCTTGAAAGAGTTGGTAACTTTAATTACAAGAATAGGTGAGAACACAAAGATGTTTATTTGTGGAGATACCATGCAAAGCGATATAAATGGAAAAAGCGGGTTAGCCCCAATTAAAGCACTTTTTGACGAAGAAAACTCTAAAAGGCAAGGGATACACACTTTTGACTTTGATCATAAAGATATAAAGAGAAGTGAAATATTAAAATATATAGTTAAAAAATTAGAAGAATTATAAAGTGTATATAAATACATGGAAGAAGGAGATTATATATACTTTAATCATAATAACACAAAAAAATCAGGGAAAATAGCTAAAATTTTCACTCAAATTGGCTTTGAGAATCATGGCGAAAAAATGGTGGTCATTTTAGTTGATAATGAGAAAGGTTTATTCAACCAAGAGCATAGCGTAATATTAAAACTTAAAGACCTACAAGTTTTATAACAAATTAAATTGAAAAAATTCTGTGTATTATTAGTATAAATACATATGGAATTAATCATATCTGCATTTATAGGAGCGTTTTCTGCAATTGTTGTCGCGGTTTTAAATAAAAAAAGGAACGACAGTAATAAAGATAAAATCGTGCAACAAATAATTGAACAATTAAACATTAACCATAATAACGTTTATATTGTTGATTCTTCAAAACAACAAGGAATTAAATATAAATCAGAAGGCTCGCAAAATAAATCTTTAATTATACTAAAATAAAATGGCACATAAATACTGTAAATCATGCGGAAGCAAAAATGAATATCTTGGCGTAGAGCCAAAATTTTGCAGTCATTGTGGAGCCCCGTTGGGCGCTTCATCAATAAAGAGAGTTGTTAAAAACTCAGAGGCTCAAGCTGGAAACTTTGAAAGCTTAGCTGAAGATGAAACTGATGTTGATTTTGTTCCCAAAATATCAAAATTACAGTATGAAGTATCGCCATTTGAAAAAAGAACTTTCAAGGTAGAAGAGCTGTTTAACCTTGAAAGCGATGGCAAAAAAGAGGGGTAGACCAAAAAAAATAAAATTTGAAGATAAGTACGAAACAATTCTAGAGCAAATAGCTAAAAGAAGAGGGCAGTGGTACTTAAAGGCAATAAATTGGATTTCTTGGGACGATGTGGTGCAAATTATATTATCGCACATCCACCAGAAATGGCACTTGTGGGATCAGAAAAGATCTATTGAGCCATGGCTTAATAGAATTATATCAAATCAAATCAAAAACTTATTAAGAAACCATTACAGCAACTTTATTAGACCTTGTACTTCTTGCCCCTTTAATTCTTCAGGAGCAATAGATAATAACAATGAATCCGCAAATACTTGTTCTTGGACAAAAACAGGAAAGCAAGATGGCAGCTGCCCTTTATTTAAAAAATGGGAGCGCACAAAAAAATCTTCTTTTCATATTAACACGGCTTCTTGCATAGACAATGCAGAGGCGCTACATAAAAGGCACAAAGATTTTGACATTGATAATGCGACAAAAAAACTTAATGGGCATATGAAAAAAAATTTATCAGAAAAACATTATAAAATATATGAAATGATACATATTCATAATTTAGATATTCATAAAGCTGCTGAAAAACTTGGATATAAAAGCAATGAAAAAGGAAGAAATGCGGGATACAAACAAATAAAAAATTTTGAGAAAATGTTTAAAGCATTAGCTAAAAAAATAATTAACGAAAATGACATAATATGAAACTAACAGAAGAACAACAAAATTTTATAAGAGAAAATTATATGTTAATATCTGATTTGATTGAATTAACAAGGCAAGTATTTAACGATAATACTCTTGACGGCAGGACGAAAGAAGGTCGAGCTGTAAGAAAATACCTTGTAGATAATGATTTAGAATATAAAACAACAGAAAAACAAAAAAAAGAAGATATAACATTTTCTCAAGAACAAAAAGAATTTATTGTTCAATATGCGAAAGAAGGTATGAGTGCATATGAAATATCAAAAATTATATTCCCAGATATAAATATAACAAATTTAACAAAAGAAGTAACAGAAGTAGCTAAATTTATAGAAGATATTGATCAGAAGCTTTTGCACCCTGACGAATCTGCAATAAGCTCTCAGTATTTCGCGCCAAAATCTGTTTCGAGAGTGATTAAAAAAATTAATGATTACTGCCAAGAAGAACTTGAGGAAAAGCAATTAAATCGTCAAGATTTAGATAATATAGAAAGCACAACGAAATTTTTGTCTGCACCTAGATTTATTCAAGTGATTAATACATATAGCGCTATGGATGATAGAAATTTATTTGAAGCTGAATATATAAGATCTGTATGGGATAAACCAGACTTAACAAGTGATGAATTAAATTTGTACATTAATGTTTGTATGGATTATATTCATTTAAAAAATATTAGTAAAGCAATAGATAAATTAAATCGTATGTTTGAAGAATGTGAAGATCAGAGAGACATGACCGTGCGATTAGCTGAATTATTAAAAACGAAAAGCGAAGAATACAATCAATGTGAAAAACGTCAAGAAACATTAATCGCGCGTTTAAATGGTGATAGAAAAGAGCGTATCAAGAATAAGCATAAAGATAATGCGTCTATACTATCACTTGTTAGAGTATTTCAAAATGAAACAGATAGAAAGCGTATGGTAGAAATGGCAGAAAAACAAAAATTACTTATTAATCAAGAAGCTGACGAATTAGAGAGAATGGACATTTGGAAAGCTCGAGTTTTAGGAATATCAAAAGATGAAGCTATCTAAATTAGAAAAAATATCAAATGCTATAGGTGAGCGTTACTATACCATTCAGCTGATGCTAAATCTCTTCGAAGGTTTTGGCGGCAGTAATATTATTCAAGTTGGATGTCAAAAGCGAGACTTTGAATCTTTTCATTACGACTTATTCAATATACTTGCTGATTATGTTGATGAGAAAAAACTACATTATGTTAATTATTCATTATATCATAATAAAGATGATAATGCTAAAGCCGTACAATCATTAATATATAAAAAATATAATACAAAACAAATAAATATAAAAGATATATCAGAATACAAAGAATATAAACAAAATGATATAGATTTATTGATACTACATGATATAAACTATCCAATGCAAAAATTAATACAGCAAGTAGATAGTAAATTAAATTATTTAGAAGCTAGAAATATATTAAACGGAATAGAAGAAAAAGAATTTGAGCACCTATTTGGGGATACAGTGCATCAATGCAGGAAAACAATGCTTGATCAGCTAAAAACCTTTTCTAGCCGTCTTGCTCGCCGTGCAATCGTGGTTCTAGAAGGAAATGATTATCCTGGCGGCTCCCAAACTCTTCTTGCCAAACGGCAATTGGAGAGGGAGGGATTTATTTGTTTATTAGATTTAAAACAGTCAGTGTGGACTAAACGTTGAGTATAACATGTAAAATATGCGGTTCAAAATTTAGAAGTGAGCGTTCTCTCCACACTCACATAAAAGCGCATGGAATTTTGCTGGCTGAATATTATACAACATATTATCCTAGATATAATTTATATACAGGTGAATTAATTCCTTTTAAAAATAAAGATCAATATTTTTCTACTTATTTTTCCAATAATATTGAATTAGAAAAGTGGGCGGCTACCGCCGAGCGCGAACATGTTCAGCAAATATTACTAGATATGTTGAGCAAAAGAATAATTAGTAAAGATTTGCAATACGCACCTAATCATTTAGAATTAAAATTACTTGATTTACCAGAAATAGAAATATATAAAGTATTTTTTGGTTCATATAATGAAGCCTGTCGCAGGCTTCAGGTTGAACCTTTATTAAATAAAAGTATAAAAAGTAAATTTTTAAAAGAAAATAAAAATTTAAATGATATTGAAATCTTGATTGATACTAGAGAGCAAAACCCATTAAAGTTTCCAAATAGCAAATCTCATAAATTAGATTTTGGAGACTATACAGCAACAGGAGAATATTATAACAAGACCTACATTGACCGAAAAAGCGAAACCGATTTTAAATCAACAATGACAGTAGGTTTTGATAGATTCAAAAAAGAACTGCAGAGAACTGTAGATTTTGATTCTTTTTTATATATAGTTGTTGAGAGTTCAACAGAAAAAGTTATAAGAAACAACAACTTTGGTCCTCACAAATCTAATTTAACTTTTGTATGGCATCAAATGAGAGTACTATCTCATGAGTTTGCAAGAAGGTGTCAATTTATTTTTTCTGGAGGAAGAAAGAGATCTGAGAATCTAATACCAATACTTTTAGATGCTGGTCCAGAAATGTGGCATTCAGACATACAATACTACATTGATAAAAGAATTTTAAAAATATGACTTGGGAAAAAGGAAAACAAAAAAGACGAAGTACTAGTAAAGATATAAACGAAAGAATATCTAAGTTAGAAGGTTTCTTAGAAGAAAGAGAATCTAAAATTTTATTATATGAATTTTTACGAGAGAATGTTACTTTTAGTACAAACTTAATTGCTGGGGTAGATTTATTCCCTTTTCAACATATGGCTATTAAATCAATGTTTGAAAGCGATTATTTTTTGGGGATATGGTCTCGTGGTATGTCAAAATCTTGGACCACAGGAATCTTTGCGTTTATGGACGCCATCATGAACCAAGGTGTGGAAATAGGTATTCTATCAAAATCTTTTCGACAAGCTAAAATGATTTTCAAAAAAATTGAAGATATAGCAGCTAAACCAGAAGCTAAATACTTATCTCAATGCATTACAAGGGTATCTAAGCAAAATGACGAATGGGTCATGGAAATTGGAAGTAGCTCAATTAGGGCACTGCCTTTAGGTGACGGTTCGAAACTTCGGGGTTTTAGGTTTCATAGAATTATTATTGACGAGATGCTACTTATGCCAGAAAGGATTTATAATGAGGTTATTGTTCCCTTTCTGTCTGTAGTGCAAAACCCAAAAGAAAGGGAAGATTTGTATAATCTTGAAACCCAGTTAATTAAACAGGGTAAAATGAAAGAAGAAGATCGTTACATTTGGCCAAACAATAAATTAATAATGTTGTCCTCTGCAAGTTACAAATTTGAATACTTATATAAACTTTACGAAAACTTCGAAACCCTTATTAATAATGAAAAGAAATCTACTGGAAATGCCTCTAGAGCTATAATGCATTTTTCATACGATTGCGCTCCAAAGCAATTGTATGACCAAAACCTTGTAGAACAGGCAAAGTCAACCATGAGTCAAAGCCAGTACGATAGAGAGTTTGGTGCAATATTTACAGATGACAGTTCTGGCTACTTTAAGATTTCAAAAATGCAAGAATGTACGGTTGAAGAAGGTGTTAGTCCTTGCATTGAAGTAAAGGGAGAAGTGGGGGCTGAGTACATACTTTCGTTTGACCCAAGTTGGGCTGAAAGTGAAAGTTCTGATGATTTTGCTATGCAAATATTTAAATTAAATAAAGAGACTAAACAAAGTGCGCTTGTTCACGTGTATGCAATGGCAGGTCAAAACCTTAAAAATCATATTAATTATTTTCATTATTTATTAACTAATTTTAATATTGTATCAATGGTAGGAGATTATAATGGAGGGGTACAATTTATAAATGCTGTTAAAGAAAGTTCATTATTTAAACTTGCTAAAATACAAATTAATGTAATCGAAACTGAATTTGATGATTTAGAGAATTATCATAAATCTTTAAGATCAGCAAAAAGAGAGATGAACGCTGAAGGTATTCCTTGTGTGCTTAGAAAACCAACTTCAGACTGGATCAGAAGAGCTAATGAATTGTTGCAAGCTAACTTTGATCATAAAAGAATATGGTTTGCCTCAAGAGCTATAGACGAATCATTTCAAAGCCAAAGAAAAAAGAAAATACCTATTCAAAAATTAAATTTTTTAAATTTTGCTGATGATGAAGAAAAACAAAGTGACGGTGCAAAAATGATAGACTTTGTGGAGCATCAACACGATATGATGGAATATACAAAAGGTCAATGCGCATTAATTGAAGTTAAATCTTCACCTCAAGGAACACAAACTTTTGACTTGCCTTTAAATTTAAAAAAGACGACTGGGCCCAGTAAAGCCAGAAAGGATTGCTATTCAGCGCTAGTGCTTGGAAGCTGGATGATGAAAATTCATAATGACATTTACAACTTTAAGGATGAAACTGTTAATTCTTTTGTGCCAATGTTTATAAAGTAACTTTAAAAGTGACTTTTTAACTTTTCGGTGTACTATATATGTAATGAGCGAGCAAAAAAGAAAATATGTTAAAAAATCCTCTTACTGGAGTAAATTCGAAAAAAAAGATGAACTCTCAGACAAAAGTGATTTTGAGCCCATGCTGTGTGGCGACAATTACTACAGTGAAGCTTCTGAAAAAAGACCTCCAGTAATTACCACAAAAGCCTCTTGCTCGGTAAGAGACGCTTTGAAAAATGCAGACAGTGCAACTGCAGGCAGAGGAAGAATGGGCTCTGGAGTTAAAAGCGATAAGTATAAAAATATCGCTCAAGGGATGTTACCTTATACAGTAGGAGCTAATGGAATAGATATTAGAGAAACAATAGAACTGTGCCAAAAAGCATACGCTAATATTCCTATATTCAGAAACGCTGTGGATGTTATGTCTGAATTTTCTAATTCTGATATCTACCTTGAAGGAGGTAGTGAGAATGCGAGAAACTTTATATACAAATGGTTTGAAAAAATTAATTTATGGAAAGTAAAAGACCAATATTTTAGAGAATATTATAGAAGTGGAAATATATTTTTATATAGAATAGATGGAAAATTTAATAAAGAAGATATTTTAAAATTAAATACTATTTATGGTAATGATTCTAAATATTTAAATCCAGGTAAAATACCAGTAAGATATATATTACTTAATCCATACGATATTATATCCACAAGAAGTAGTTCTTTTAATAATGGAGTGTATAAAAAAATTCTTTCTGAATATGAACTCGAAAGATTACGAAATCCAAAAACAGAAGAAGATAAACATATCTTAGATTCTCTTGACCCTGACTCAAGAAAAAAAATAAAAGAAGGCAGTTATCACTTGGGCGGAATGACAGTTAATCTCGATCCTAATAGATTAATTTATTCTTTTTATAAAAAACAAGATTACGAGCCATTTGCAATTCCTTTTGGGTTTCCTGTTCTTGATGATTTAAATTGGAAAATAGAACTTAAAAAAATTGACCAAGCAATTAGCCGAACAATTGAAAATGTTGTTTTGTTGATAACAATGGGGGCAGAGCCTGATAAAGGAGGAATAAACCCTCATAGTCTTGGAGCTATGCAATCATTATTTCAAAGTGAAAGCGTGGGACGCGTACTTGTAAGCGATTATACTACAAAAGCTGAATTTATTATTCCTGAAGTAAATAAAATATTGGGACCTCAAAAGTACGAGATTGTAAACCAAGATATTAGAGAAGGATTGCAAAACATTATCGTAGGAAAAGAAAACTATTCAAGCACTCAGATCAAAGCTCAAATATTTCTTGAAAGATTAAAAGAGGCAAGAAATGCTTTTGTTAATGATTTTATTATGCCTCAAGTAAAAACTGTATGTAGAGCAATGGGATTTAGAAAATATCCTACAGTTAGATTTGAAGAGGTGGATATCAAAGATGAAGTTCAGTTCCAAAGGGTGATTACTAGACTACTTGAAATCGGAGTGATAACGCCTGAGCAAGGTATAGAATCTATAAGAACTGGATTGTTTCCGAATCCAGATACTCTATCTAATGCGCAAGAAAAATATATTGAACAGAGAGGTGAAGGCTTGTATAATCCACTCATTGGAGGTGTGCCTCCTGTTGAAGCTGCTGGATCTGAAGAAGACAGAGATTTAAGAGAAAAACAAATTGATGAGCAGGTGAAGCAACAGAATCAAAACAAGCCGAGCCAGCAACCAGTAAAAAATACTCCCAATCAACCAGGCAGACCTACAGGCGCAAAAGCTAATCAGTTGTATTCTAGGCAATCAATCCAAGGAACTATATACGAAATAGAAAAGTTAAGAAGTTTAGCGTCTAAAGAAATTAAAAATAAATTTAACGTTAAAAGATTAAATTCTAATCAATCAAAAATTTTAGATAATCTTATCGAAGCTGTTGTCACATCAACCCCGAAAGAAGAATGGACCAAAGAAATAAAATCGTGCATTAAAAATGAAGATAAGATTGAAAAATTGACTTGTTTAGAAAGTGTTTTAGATATTTCTTCTCAACATCAACTTCCTGATTACCCAGCGTCAATATTATTTCACAGTCAAAACAAAAAAAGTTGAGATAAATACTGAGCTATTAGTGTACATATCATGTATATGAAACACACAATCAATGGAACAGTAAATACTAAAAAAATCATTGTAACTGGAGTCACTGGGCAAGATGGCAGCCACATGGTAGATTATCTTTTAAAAAATGTTGACTGTAAAATTTTTGGATCCTTAAGAAGGATAAGTGTGCCTAATTATAAGCACATTAAACATTTAAAAAATGAATCAAGATTTGAATCTATAAAATTAGATTTAACTGATTCGTACAGTATTCAAAATGCAATCATCAAAATTCAACCAGATTATTTTATAAATTTTGGAGCACAATCATTTGTGCAATCAAGCTGGGATTTTCCAGAGCAAACTTTTCAAACAGATGCTACTGCTATGATACATATATTAGAAGCAATTAGAAAGTTCGCTCCGAAGTGTCATTTTTATAACGCGGGGTCTTCTGAAGAATTTGGTGATGTAGTTTATTCTCCACAAGACGAAAAGCATCCTTTAAGACCTCAGTCTCCGTATGGAGCAGCTAAGGCCGCAGCTAGACACCTCGTGAGAGTATATAAAGAATCTTATGACTTGTACGCTATTCAAGGTTGGTTGTTTAATCACGAAGGAACTAGAAGAGGGTATGAATTTGTTACCAGAAAAATCAGTGATAGCATTGCAAGAATCAAAAAATGCATAGAAAAAAATGAAGATTTTAAACCTTTAAAATTAGGCAATCTTGACGCTAAAAGAGATTGGACAGATGCTGAAGATTTCATGGATGGCGTGTGGAAAATGTTAAACCAAGAACCAGTAGATCCTCAAAATTATGTTCTAGCGAGTGGAGAAATGTATACGATTAGAGAATTCCTGCAAGAAACTTTAAAATATGCAGGAATAAAATTTGTGGTATCTGGAGAAAAAGAAGATGAAAAATATCTAACTGAAGATGGAAAAACCTTAGTGACTATAGATCCGTCTCACTACAGATATGCAGAGGTTAAGGAATTGCTTGGAGATTGCTCAAGAGCTAAAAAAGAATTGGGCTGGAAACCTAAAAACAGTTTTATTCAATTAGTGCATAAAATGTACGATAATGATTACGCAGAAAATTCTTAATTTTTTGTGTATTAAAAAACATGAAAAAAATAATTTTAGATTTTTCTGAACAAATCCGCTCCAGTTCGTTATTTTGCGACTGCACTGAAGGGGATGAAGAATACATAACTATGGAAATATGGGCTGAAGAAAAAGGAAAAGGCAAGAAATTAAATAAGCCTTTCAGAACTCCAGGAGGTCCAAAGAAATTTTCTGTTTACGTTAAAAATGAAAAAGGTAATGTAGTGAAAGTAAATTTTGGAGATCCAAATATGTCAATAAAGCGGGATAACCCAGAGCGTAGAAAAAGTTTTAGAGCTAGACACAACTGCGCTAATCCTGGACCAAAAACTAAAGCTAGATATTGGTCATGCCGTCAATGGAGGGCTGGATCAAAAGTTCAAGGATCAGAATTCGATCTAAGTGATGAAGAAGTTGATGCTGTTATTCTTGATGAGCTTGATGAATCAGAAGCTAAAAAAGGGAAACCAGGACTTTGGGAAAACATTAGAAGAAAAAAAGCTCGAATGGGAAAAAACTATAAACCAGCGAAACCAGGTGACAAGGACTATCCAGACGAAAAATCTTTAAAAAAAGCTCAAAAATCTTCAAAAGAAAAAAAAGAATCCAAGGGAGAACTGACAAAAGAACAAAAAAGTTTACCTCCTGCATTGCAGAAAAAAATATTAGAAAAAAAGGGTAAATCTCCAAAAGATAAAGAAGATAAAAACAAAGATAAAAAAGATAAATAAATTTTTAGTGTATTAAATAACACATGAATTTTAAATACAAAACAGCTTTTTCTCATGAGATCAAAGCTTCTGATAAAGATGTTAAGAATAATAAATTCACATCAGAAGCTTCTTTAGAACAATTAAAGAGTTTGGTCCCTGAAGACATTGATTTCAAAAGAAATGTCGACCTTATAGGTTTAGCTTTTAATGCAGCAGTTATTAATCAATTTAATAAAAATGATGATGGAATTGATACAGCTACAGCAATGGCTATAAAAGATTATTTTGTTCATAAACCTACTAATATAGAACACAATAAAAAGAAAATTGTCGGACACATTGTTTCTTCAGCTTTCTCAAGATCTTATAACGATGAAATTTTTGACATTAACAATCAAGATTCTAAAGAACCTTTTAATTTAGCTTTGGGTGCAGTGATATACTCGAACTCTAATCAAGAGTTTGCGGATCTTGCTCTGCGTTCAGTTAATCCGAATGATGAATTATATCAATCAGTATCTGCAAGCTGGGAACTCGGCTTTAATGATTATGTTATTGCTGCTGGAAGTCGAAAGCTAAGTGAAGCTGAAATTATTACAAATGTAAAACACATAAGTGAATTGTCAGAATATTTAAAAGCTTTTGATGGTGAAGGAGAAATGAAAGATGGTACTCCTATTTACAGATTGGTTGTAGGGGAAGTTTATCCGTTAGGTATTGGATTCACAGCCAATCCTGCAGCTGAAGTTAAAGGTATTTATATACACAAGGATAAAAAAAAAGAGATTCAACTAGACGACCAAGAAGCTCAAGAAATTGAGCGCATAGAAGTGGATAACAAAAACTTTTTTAAAAAAAGTGAAAAAAATATTTCACAAAATGAAAATTTACATGTAATAGAATCTATAAACAAAATTTCTACTATGGAAAAAAAAGAATTACTAGAAGACTTTAGAGCCATTCTCGAAGAAAAAATGCCTGGTCATGATTTCTCTCAGGAAACTGTGGCTAATGTTGGTCGCGTAATTGGAGATGCTATCAAATCCAAAAGCGAGCAATATGAAAAGGAACTTCGTGCTCTTGAAGAGCATAAGTTAGAATTTGAAAAGTCTGAACAAGCATTGAAAGAAGATATTGAAGATCTTCGCTCAAAACTCGGTTCAGCTGAAGAACAAGTTTCTAAACTTAACGAAGAAATTGAGGCTCGTAAAGGCGAAGACGCTTTTAACGCAAGAATGGACGAAATTGATGCGACCTACGAATTAAATGATGAAGATCGTAAAGTTCTTGTTGCTGAAATTCAATCTGTTGGATTAGAAGATTCTGATTTTGAAGAATACAAATCCAAACTTGCTGTAATGTGGGCTCATAAAAACAAAGAATACATCGCAGAGCAAGAAAAGCTTTTCAACGAAAAACTTGAAGCTGAAATTCAAAAACGTTTGAATTCAGAAGAAGTTGAAGTTGCAGAAGCTAAAGAAGAAGATTCTGTCGAAGAAGTTCTGGAGAATACAGTTGTTGAAGAAGAAATTGTTGCTAATAACAATGTCGATACAGCTACTGAAGAAAAATCTTTAAAGGAAAAGTTTCAACAAGCTTTTGCTAGAGAGAATATATCAATCAACATTTAACAAATATTAAAATGCAAAAATTATTACCATTTAGACAATATGACGAACAAGACGTACTTGGAATCTTTTCCTTAGATGTATCATCTGAAACAGCTGCCAAGTATGTAGATTTAGCACCCGACAATGTAAATTTTGGCGGGGGAGCTAATTGGAGTGGAACTCTTGTAAAAGCTGTATCTACAAACGCTTTGGGAGGAGACGAACCTTTAAGAACGGACGATCCTTATCTTGGAGCAATTGGAAGCGGAGATCAAGGATTTGCTATGCAAGAAGGAAGTTTTTATCCTCAAGCCCCTTTAAAAGTAGAGGCTGTTACAAGTGCTGAAGATGAAAACTCTTTAGGTTTAACTCTTCGCCCAACAATGGCATGGGACGAAAATATGGAAAAGCTTCTTTACTACCCTGTAAAGAAAGATGAGTTTCAAGCTGTTCTTCCTGGAGAAACTGTTCCTGTTGTTACTCGCGGATTTTTTACCGTAAAATACGGCGGCACAACTACAGGAGTTACTATATCAGGAACACCTACGGTTGGCGCTATCTTAAAATCAAGCACTGGTGCTGGAGAGTTGACAACAGCAGGATCTGCTGAAAAAGGCATTGCAAGAGTTCTTGCTGTCGGAAAAAACGGAGGAGATAATGTAGCACTAATTCAATTTGGAATTACTGCCACTGCTTCATAAAAGAAAGGAAAATTTAATATGAATATTACTTTAAAACGCACACAAGAACAAGTCGAGCTTATCAAAGCTATGGCTTCTAAGAATCGAAACGTTGCATACGAAGCTCAAGCTGCAGCTGCTGAATTTATTGGCCCTGTTTTGGCAGAAGTCATTAATAATGCTCCTGCTTTGAGCAATATGTTTAATACCTTTTCTTTTAATGATGATGATAACCCCTCTATTCCATTGGATCTGTATCATGATATTACAGATACTGATTATGTAGAGATTTACACTCAAAACGTTCCTGGTGGACTTCCATCCAACCATGTAGCACCTAAGCACAGCGAGCTTAAATTCCAAACTTACCGTCTTGAAACAGCAGTTGACTTTGATCGTCGATATGCTTCTCGTTCAAGGCTTGATGTTGTAAGTAAAACATTTACTCGTATTGCTCAAGAGTTGCTTCAAAAACAAGAAGTTACTTCTGGTAACTTGGTAATGTCTGTTTTAGCAAAAGCTAATACAAACGGTAAAAAACATGTTGTTAAATCTCATACAGCGGATCAATTCTTACTTGCTGATGTTAATAAACTTATCACTCACGCTAAAAGAATTAATACAGCATGGAATCAAGGAACACCAATCAATGCAACTCGCGGAGTTACTGATTTGATTGTTTCTCCTGAAATTATGGGTGAAATTCGCGCTATGGCTTACAACCCCATCAATACTACTGGAGCCTCAGGAGTTGCAGTTGACCCAGCAGGTCACCCTCTTGGAGGTAACATTCCAGCTACCGATTCAATGCGTGAAGCATTGTACAACAACGCTGGAGCTTCTGAGCTTTATGGAATCTCCCTCACTGAACTCAACGAGTTTGGTATCAACCAAAGATTTAACGGAATCTTTGATGTTGCTGATAATGATAGTGGTGGTTTTGGACAAGCTGGAGCAGAGTTTGATACTACCGCTGATGAAATTATCCTTGGTTTGGATCGTTCTCGTGAATCCATGATGAGAGCTATTGCTGTTGATTCTGAAACTGGAGCAGAGTTGAGACTTGCTGCTGATGATCAGTACACTGTTCGTCAACAAAAGATCGGATACTATGGTTCAATTGAAGAAGGTCGTATGATCCTCGACAGTCGCGCCCTCACAGGTATCGTTGTGTAAGACGTTTCTTAACACATACTAAGAGTTTAAAAAAATCCACCTACGGGTGGATTTTTTTATTCCCAGATTTAACATAAAAGTGTAACCTAAAATAATATTATGGCACAAAGCAAAGCAAAAAAAACAACGACAAAAACTAAAGAAAACGTTTCAAAAACGAATAAAGAGATGATGTATACAGATGGTAAAGCTACAATAGTAAGCGAAGAAAAAAAACTAACTGATTTAGAGTCAATATTGAACCCTGGGATTTTAACAAATCATTTTCCAGCAAAAACAGAAGAAGAATTTGAGGGTAAAATGGCTGATATGTCTATGCCTGAGTTGCAATCTTTAGCTGTAAAAATCGGAGTATTTCCTTCTGGAAATAGAACAACTTTAAAAAATAAATTAAAGAAAGAATTCAATAACGTTGTTTTTGCAGGAAAAGGAAAAGTGATGCAATCAGAAAGACCAATGTTTGATTTTGACTCTTTAACTGCAGAGCAAAAAAAATTGTTTAAAGAAATTTAATATGGGGCAACTGGATGATATTGCTGGAGATATATATGATACTGAATTTTTTGATGAAGTAGCGACTCCAGGAGAAATAGCTGCAGCAAAAGCTAGGATAGCGGCTTGGCTAGAAACCAATATTGGACAGTTAAATGTGTTAATAAATTCTTCTTATAGAGTAGATGCAAGCAATGATACTTGCCCTGTTTTACAGGATGAAGAAATTGCTATATTTATACAGCTATACCTTAAGTATTACTATAAAAGACAGAGTCAATCTATTCTTAAGAATTTAACATCAACCACAGTAATTTCTGGAACTCCAGTTTATACAATGTCAGATTGGACAGAGTTGCGAGAGGGAGATTCTCAAATTAAAAGAGTTTCACAAAACGCCTCTCCCCAACAAAAAGTTCAAATAGCTCAAGCGTATAAAGGATTTTCTTCTGAGGCTGATGTAAAATTAAGTGAATTAATTCATGCCTATAATATGTATAAATCTGTGCCAAGGCAAGTTGTATCAGATGGTATAATAAATACTCCTCCAACACCTACTTAAAATGGCAGATTTAATTCCAGGGTCTGACAAAATAGCTTTTGATGCTATTTTTGACGATATTCATGACACTTTCGCGAGAGAGATTACAATTTTTAAAAAAGAAAAAAAAGTATTTGTAGCTACTAATCCAACTTATAACGCACTGTACTCTAGGTTAAAAAACGCAAAAGGTTCAGAAAAAACAGTTGAAGCTGTAACAGTAAAAGCACGAGTTGCATATGCTGGAAATTTTGAATTTTTAAGAGCTAATTCAGAAAACGAAATTATGGGAATAGATATTCCAGCAGATCATGTAAGAATTAAAATTGATGCAGCTGGATACAACTTAATCAAGCAAGCTACTGATATAGAAATTGACGGAGAATTATTCAATATCACATCTGACGCTGCAAAATCTGGATTGTTTAAAGTTAATTACTACAATTTACTGCTAAAAAGAAGGAGTTAGTATGCCTGTAAGAATAAACATGAGAGCTTTAAAAGCGATAGAAAACTCTCAAGTTGCTCCAATTGTAAATAAGCAAGTTGAAATGAGTATAATAAAATCGGCAAAATTAGCTCATCAAAAAATGTTAAAAGCATTTGATAATCACCCAGTAACAAAAGAAATTATATCAGGGCCTGAAGGGTATAATCAAAGCGGTACATTAGGAGGATACGGTAATCTATTTTCTTTTATTGGTTTTGAAGAAGGTATGGATCCTATAGCTCCAATTAGATATATACTACAAAAAAGTTTAAATGTTAAAGCTACACCTTCAAACCATAAATCAATGATAATGAATTTTTTAGTAGAGCTACCCTCTAAAGAAAGTTTGTTTGAAGCCTCTCCAATGCCGTGGGCTAGTGGTAGAAGTTGGTTGGAGGGAATCGAGCGGGGAATATCTGGACTTGGAAATTATCTTAACACAATGTCTTTTTCAAGTAGGTCTGGAGAAGGTGTTCAAACAAAAAATAAAATTCGAAGCGGCGGATTCAGAAACACTCAGTATTTGAGTAGTTTATTAAATAATCTAGCAATAGATGTCAGGAAAGGAGTGTCGTTTAAGAAATGAATGTTGGGTTTGATCATGAATTACTGTCTAGTTTTTATTTGTGGTGCGATGACAGGTTAACTTATTTTGCTGAAGCTTATCAGCCAATAGAAACCCATACTTTTGAGTTTGTCGATTCAATTGATGTTCCAACAAATTACCACGCCTATTATAGCCCATATAGGCAATTTGTGTGGTCATCTGATAAATTTTTAGTTGACGATCATGTTGAAATTGGAGGATCTCAAGTTGTTGATAAAAATGGGATATATATAGATTATAATAATGGCAGAGTATTGGTTGATACAGCTACACATGGATCAAGTAAAACTTTAAATATTCAGGGAGACTTTGCATACAAAACAGTAAATTTATACATTACCGATGAGACAGAAGAAAATGTTATTTTAAATAGTGATTTTATCATTAGCCCTTTAAATCAAACTTATATGCAAACAGCAGGAGGGTTTAGTGATCAGATGTACACTGTTCCTGCTATATTTTTAACATTATCAAGTTCAACAAATGAGCCGTTTGCTTTCGGCGGAATGGATTGCACAAAAGTAAATGTAAGATCTGTTGTTGTAGCTGATTCAAATTATACATTAGACGGTGTACTTTCTATTTTTAGAGACTCTGCAAGAACAAGTTTTAAATTAATATCTTTTGAGGATTTTCCATTTGGAGAATTTCATCATATTAAATCTCATCCATATGAATATAACTCTTTATCTAACTCTTCTTCAGCTCATTGTTTTATTGATGAAGTAAGAGTTTCAAAACTTACAGACCGTTCAAGAGAAAAAATTACAGGGTCAAAAGATTATAAGATTGGCTTTATTGATTTTCAGATATCAAAACCAAGAACTCCAAGAGAAATTTTTTCTAGATAAAATTTCACATTTCTCCTTTTTTTCTGTAATACTAGATACTAACAATTTTACACAAAAAATATTATGGCAACAGATAGAATTATTTACCAAAGTGAATCTTTGTTTGTCAGCGACATTAAAAAAAGTGGTGGAAACATTACTGACGCTGATATTTCAGAGGTTAATCGTGTTCAGGATATGAGTTATAACCTTGAGGTTTCTCGTACTGACATTAATGAGTTTGGTCAACTTGCAGCTCTTTCGAGAGAGGTAACTGAACCCCCCACAGTGTCTTTAGATTTTTCTTACTTACTTACAGATGGCACTCAGGAAGAAAAATTGGGCTTTACTTTAAACAGTGCTGATTCATTACCTAAGAGTAGTGCAGACTCAATGACAAAAAATATTCTCGGAGGATCGACTGAAGAAAAAAATTATTACATATTAACCGTACCCGAAGGAGAAGATGTTCATGGCAATACTCCGCTCAACGCCTCTGATCACGGAGTGATTGGGGTCGGAAACGGATTTGTCACAAGTTATGGAATGACCGCTGCAGTAGGAGAACTAGCAACAGCCAGTGTTTCTGTAGAAGCATCTAATATCATGTTTAAAAATGACATTAGTGGTACTTTTACAAACCCTTCAATTGACACCAGTTCTTCGACAGGAGAGAGATTAAGTAATACAGTTGATTTTGCCAGCGTAGTCTCTAGTGATGGAAGTATCCAGAACACTACAAGTGGTGATGAAATTTACGCTATTCGACCTGGTGATATTCTTATTGATTTTGATGCAGTTGGATATTTAGACGGATCAAAAAGCGCAGGTGACTTAAATGTTGGCGGAGCAAGACTTCCTGGTGCTGGAGGTTCATTGGGGGCAGGTAATACAGCTGTTCACGTTCAAAGTGTATCTCTTGATGTTCCTATCGGAAGAAGTCCGCTTAATAGATTGGGTAGTCACTTTGCATTTGCAAGAAAAACCGATTTCCCTGTAAACATGACTTTAAGTGTAAGTGCTCTGATGACAGATTTTACAGACGGAAGTCTTGATGGATTAATGTGCGAGGCTGAACAGAAAAGAGACATAGCCATTGTTCTTAATGATAGATGCGGAAATGCAACCAATATGGTATTCGTTATGAAGAATGCCATACTTGACACACAAGCGTTTTCGGCTTCTATTGGAGACAATAAAACCGTTGACTTGACTTTCTCTTCTCAAGTGGGTGGAGCGAATGATAGTGAAAATGGTATCTTCTTGCTTGCTGAGCCAACCAACAAGATTCCAGAATACGGAGAGACTCCAACTCCCGAATCTTTCTAAAGAAAAGAAAAGAGTTTAAAAAACCTCAGGTTTCACACCTGAGGTTTTTTTGTGTAAACACACAAAAGGTAAAAGGAAAGTTTATTATGAAAAAAGAAAGAGAGCTCTTAGAGTTTCAAGTTTTGCGTACAATCGTAAATTTATACAAAGGTTTTTTGTTAACAATAGAAGACCTCAATAAAGATCATAAAATGCAGTTTGATAAATTAAAACAGTCAATACCTGAGCACGAGGATTTACTGCGACAAGCTGAATATTTAGATGAAGCACAATTAAACTATTTAAGAAAGAAAATTTTAGATAATGGTAATGACGCCAGAAGGGAGCTCATGTCTTACATGGAAAATTTTGATATAAACTTTAAAAAATAAATTTAAATATTAATATAATAAGGTAAAAGGTAAAATATGATAACAGAAAAAAATACACTATATTCTTTCTCTATAAACATCGAAAAAGAAGTTGAAGAAGAGGTAGAAAAAAAAAGCAGAAAAAAGAACAAAGAAACAGGTAAAACTGAAGTTGTAACAACAACGTCAATCAAAACTGTAAAAAAAGAAGTTCCATATAACGTATATATCAAGAAGCCAAATAGAACAGAGCTTGAAGATGGAGATATGTTTTACAGCTTGGAACTAAATAAATACATCAAAATGGGTTTGCTAACAAAAGCAATGCTTGCAAAACAATACGGTAATCAAGGAGGGGTGTGGTCAGAAAAAGAGCAAAAAATTTATTCTGAATTACTATACAAAATGCATAGCAAACAACTTGAGGTTCAACAGTTTTCTTTACTTGGAGATAATGGAAAGCTGTCAACAAGGCAGAAAGATAAGTTAGAAACCGCAGTAAAGGAACTTGCTGAAATCAAGAAAGATCTTACAGAATACGAAATGATTCAAAACTCTCTGTTTGATCACACTGCAGATGTAAAGGCTAGAAATAGAGCTATCATGTGGTATATTTTACATATGACTTATTTCACAGAAGGCGATGAAGATGATCCTGTGTTTGAAGATTTTTTTGAGGGGTTAGACTTTCAAGAAAAGTATAATGACTATCAAGAAAAAGAAGATGAGCAAGATCCTTTATATTCCGCAGCTATAGATAAAATTTCTTCAATTATGACGATATGGTATATTAGCGGCACTCAAGATAAAGAGGGTGTAGAAAGTATATTAAAAGAAATGAAGTCTATCGAGAAAGAAGAAGAAGAAGAAGAAGAAGAAGAAGAGGAAGAGAAATTAGAAGCTGAACCAGCTTCGAATGAATGAAGATAATAAGTTTTTTGAAAATTTATTTTTAGAAATTAAAGATGGATTTTCTGAATTTGATTTTCAAGATCAAGTTCTGCACATTAAACACTCTGACTTAAATCAGTTAAAAGTTATCAATGATAATTATGAATTCTTTTTTAGCCGAGCTAAAAAAATGGGAATTCCAACTGAAGAGCAGGTTTTGCAGGATCTTGAAGAAGGTGATTTGTGGACTAAAAAAGATGAAAGTTTATATCAAAGTTTAGAGATTGAAATAAACAACATTAAAAAAACTTTATCGAATCTTTTTGTTGAAAAAGAAAAGAACAATCTGAAGAAAAGACTTAATGAGGCTGAAAAAGAATATTCAGAAAAAAAGAATATTAGAAGCGCGTTAATGCTAAATTCTGCCGAGCAGTATGCAGAGCGCAAGAGTAATGAAAAATTTGTTTTTCATTCTTTGTACAAAGATAAAGAATGTTCTAATTTATTCTATAATAATGATGAGTTTGATGAAATAGATAATAAGGAGTTAAGCGAGCTGTATGTGATATACAATGATTGTGTTGAAAAATTTTCAAATAAAAATTTAAAACAATTATCTATAAGTCAAATGTTTACAAGTTTATTAAATATATACTCTAAAGACTTATCTAACTTTTTTAAAAAACACCCATTAGATCTAACTTTCTATCAAATTAATTTATTGAACTATGGAAAATTATTCTTATCAATTTTTCAAAATCATGAAATTCCTGAATCAATATCTAAAGACCCTGATAAAATTTTAGAACATATAGACAAAAGCAAAAAAATAAAAAAAGAAAATTTAAAAGAAAAAAGTTCAAAATCAGATGGATTTTCTTACGCAGGAGCTACGCAAGAGGAATTAAAAAAAATGGGAGGAAGGAAACAAAAGGGAGTTGATATTCATTCAATAGCAGATGAAAAAGGAGGGGAACTTTCGATGGATGATTTTATGAAAATTCATAAAAAATAGTGTAATAGTTAGCAGGTTCAAGGATAATTCATGAGTGTAGTAAATATACCAACTAGTGCGACTGGCTATCATCAAAGTATTGTTAGTCAAGCAACTACTGCCCAAAAAGCAGTGAATAGAATGCAGATGTCGCCAAGATTGAACCCACAAGGAATTGTACAGCCATTAGGAAAAATTACAAATTCGGCAAGCGAATTCCAGAAATCGATGGACGCATCTGCGGCTCGTGTTTTTGCTTTCGGAGCTGCAGTTGGAGTAATTAATGGAATATCCGATGCATTTAGAGGGGTAATTCAAGCAACAGCTGAGGTCGAAAAGTCGTTAAAAGATATCCAAGTTGTTATGGAAGCAACGGATGGTGCTATGAAAAAATTTGGCGATGGATTATTTGACGTAGCAAGAAACACAGCTACCAGTTTTCAGTTGGTGGCAGAATCTGCAACCGAATTAGCTCGTCAAGGCTTGAGTTCAGAAGAAACTCTTGCTAGAGTCAATTCCGCTTTAATATTGAATAGATTATCAGGACTAGGATCCGTAAAATCAACAGAGACATTAACTGCAGCTATCAATTCATTCAACAAAGAAGGAATAACTCACGAACAAATTGTAAATCGAATGGCTAATGTCGATGCTGCTTTCGCTGTATCCTCTGCTGATTTAGCTGAAGCGATATCAAGAGCTGGAGCTGTTGCACAAGAATCAGGGGTGCAGTTTAACGAACTAGCTGCGATTGTAACCGCCGTTCAACAAAGAACTGCCAGAGGTGGTTCTGTGATCGGTAATGGATTTAAAAGTATATTTACAAGAATAAAAAGAAGTAGAGTTAGAGATGCTCTGGAAGAGATTGGAGTAAGTACCACAAATTTAGATGGTAGTTTTAGATCTTCAATTGATGTATTAAAAGATTATGCTGGGGTTTATGAAACTTTATCAGATTCTCAAAAATCATACACTTCAGAGCAAATTGCTGGAGTATTTCAAATACAGAATTTACAAGCGTTAATATCTGATTTGAATGATGAGTACTCTGTATATAATAGAGCTTTAGGCGTCGCTAATAATACAACCAATGAAGCTACAAAAAGAAATGAAGAACTGAACAAAACTTTATCAGCCGTTTTCACACAAACTTCGTTAACCGCAAAAGAATTAGCAGCTTCAATTGGAGAAATAGGTTTCTCAGATAACTTTAAAGAAATTTTAACATTTTTAAATAATTTAGCAGGAAAGTTAAATGAAATGTTGTCAGAGGATAAAGGAAGTGAATTAGCTAAAGGCTTAGTTCGTGGAATAGGAGCGTTTCTGACAGGGCCTGGTTTAGTTATTCTTGGAGCAGCTTTTATTAAAATTTTTGCAATGGTAACTAAATTTGCAAAAGAAGCCTTTTCTGATTTATTAGGTGTCAATAAAGAAACTAAAAGACAACAAAGTCTACAAGTTGCTATCAGTCAAATATTATCAACAAACGCTGGCTTATATCAAAAAATATTTGCAGCGGGAACTAGTACCGCAAAACAAGAACAGATGATACTTAGTATCATCAAACAAGAAACAGCGGAAAGGTTAAAACAAGAAGCGGTAATTAAAAGAATAGCAGCTTCAAGTAGCTTGGTTGGTATCGGGGCATCTGACAAAGGTTTTGTGCCTATGGGAAAAAGAGGAGCTAAAAAAACAGGCGGAAAAACTTTAAACGCAGCAAATGGTTTTCTTCCATCATTTAATCAAGAGAAACAAGATATTAATAAAGGTGTTGGCGGAGCAAGAAAAAGCGATAAACCAGTTTTATTAAAAAATCATAAAATGGGAGGAGGTCATACAGAAAATGTGATTGCTCACACTGGCGAATGGGTAATTAATAATTTTGGTGGAGGTGGAGGAACTGCAATATTTAACAGAGATATGGCAAAGCAGTATGGCTTACCTAAAGAAGCAAAAAAAGTTACGGCGTCTGGAGGGCTTATCCCAAATTTTCGAAAACAAAAAACAGATAAACTTACAAGACCTTCTCTTGAATTAGGTTGGTCTCCAGGTGGAAGATCTCAAATATCTCAAAAAAGTGATCCTTTTGATAAATTTACAGCGACGATTAGCAGGGTAGAACAAGATGTAACAGCTAGCCAAACTAAAAGTATAGTCAAGAAAGAATCTGAAAAATTTTTACAACCTTACTGGGTTAACAAAAACAACAAAAAACAAATATTATCAGAATGGAATGGTTCTAACTGGGGGGGATCTAGTTATAAGAACATAAGTAAATTACCCGAAGAAGAAAGGCGGGGTTTTATTAAGAAATACAAAGTACATTCAGAAAACTTTAAAACATTTAAAGCTAAAGGTTATGGACAATTAATGAAAACATTTCCATACAATAGTTCAAAAAAGTACGTTAAAGACATTGTAGATAGTGATGGTTATTCTGGAAAATCTCAACCCCCAGAACTGAGGGCAAAATTTGCCGCTTTAAATACAAATCTGTCAGGAGCTGCTGGAGAAATTAGTGGAGCAAAATATTTACAAAAAATGGGATATTCAGACGTAAAATTTATTGCTTCTGGAAAATCTTTTGATTATACAGCAAGAAACAAAAAAGGAAGCAAGGTTCTTTTTGAGAACAAAATGAAAGAAATGCAAAATATATCTGCATACCTTAAGAAAGGAGCTACAGAGTTTTTGCATACCATCTCTACCCCAGGCATTAAAGATAACAAGCCTCAAAATATAAATTTAGATTTAGTTAAATCTTCTGGAAACCTATTGTTTCCAGGAGGGATTAACGCTGTTACAGCAAAAGATTCAAAAGAAACAAATTCAAAAATCACTCATAGAAATATAGTTAATAACCCTAAGTTGAGAGACAAGTTAGATAAAGAATTAGAGTTAATATGGAAAAACCCTGACATTAAGGATTCAGCTAAAAGCGAAGAAACTATAAGAAATTTTTTATTTCATAACGCAGAGTCAAAGATACCAAGATATTCATCAGGATATGTGCCTAATTTCATGACTAAACGTTCTGGGTTTGGTAGAAGTGGATCAGTTTTCGAGCAATCTAAAGGAAAAGAAAGGGCTCTACATATTTCTCATATCAGGGCTCAAGAAAATGAATTTGGTTCTAGTATATACAAAAAAATAATAAAAGAAATTGAAGGCGCTGCTTTATCAGGGCAACCGTATACAAAAATAAATGCTGGTTCGATCATAGGGCCAAGAATTCCTAGAGCTTTACTAGCTGCAAAAAAAGTATTAGACAAAAAAAGGCTTAAAACACGCATTCCAAAAATACAATTAGAAGGTGTTTTTACGCCTAAGCAATTAAGGCAAAGAGTCGAAGGATTTAGGCAAGAAAATTATTCTAGCGTAGGTGGAAAGTTCCAAACTAGGGACTCAGCAGAATATTTACCTGGAGAAGAAAGAAAGTTAATAAAATCACTTAGAGCTTTTGGCCTAGGAAGAAACGCTCATAAAAGAAAGGGGTTTGTAAGATTAGAAGATCTACCAATAGGTAAAAATTTTTCTCGAGGACTTGTACCTAATTTTAGAAATGTTACTTTATATAGAGGGCAAAAACAAACAAAATTAGATTTACCAAATGTTGGTAAAAATATGCCGAGTTTTGATGGAACTAAAACCCCACAAGAAGTAATTGGGATCATTCAAAAATTTGTAAAATCTCATTCAACAGGGCCATTATCTGGATATAGAAATATGGGAGAAGTTGATGGGAAAATGCCTTCAGGAGTTACATCATTTTCGACAAGCAGAAAAGTTGCTGAAAATTTTTCAAACTCTATTAATATAGGAGAACCTGTCTTACCAGGTAAAATTTTTGAAAAAACAGTTCCCGAGAAAAACGTTTTTAACAAAAGAAAGTTGTTGAAAATTTTTAATAAAGGAGCTAATCCAGAAAAAAACTTTTATCCAAAAGTCGATCAATTTAAAACTGCAATGAAGTCTGGAGCGGTAGAAAAATGGGCTAAAAAGAATGGGGGAGTATTTCTGAATGTTGCTGGAGAGTACAACGATAAAAGACATTTAAGTTTAGCTAAAATGGATGCAGGAAGAATGCGTAGTAAATACGGAAAAGATATGGACTCAATTGTACCTGAAATCGATGTGGGTAGGACTTTGAGTGGGAAAAGAGATATTTTCAGAAAAGAAAAAGAAGTGATGCATATTATGTCTAGAGGATACGTTCCTAATTTTTCATTTAGAGGTGGCGCTCTTAAGAGAATTGCGACTAAAATGCATAAACCAGCAATAGAAGACCCAAAAGGAAAAATATTATATCAAGGGAAAAAGTATAGAGAAGCTAAATTTAACACTCCTGATTGGGATAACCCTAATGTAAAATGGATTAGCCCCGTAGCGCAAAGAATACAAGGTGGCAAACAAGAAGTTGAGGAATTTGCTAAATATTTATCGACTAGAAAAGATATTCCAGCTTATGTAGCTTCAAATTTTAAAAAGGGTTTAGAGAAAGAAAAAGCTGCTTTAGAAGAACAAAAAAAACGACATTACGAGCTTGGTAAAAAAATCAAAATGGGCAATGCAGGTTTTTACGAAAGAAAAAATCATTTTACAGCTCCTTTACCTAAAGACAACCCGTTTAGAGTAGAATTAAAATACCTCAAAAAAGATAAAATTAATGATCTTGTTCAGGGTTTCAGGAATAATTACTCAAAAGGATTTATTCCAAATTTTGCAGCTGGAGTCAAAACATCAAAAGGGTTTTTCTCTACACAGCGAATAAATCGGCTTAAAGGTGGACAAGCAGCCAAAGATCAAGATGGTAATAAAGTTTACATGAATATGTTTTCAACTGAAGATCAGAAGAAAATTAAAGGATTTCAAGCAACTTTCTCTAAAGAAAACATGGCTGCTAGTAGAAAAGTGTCTAGAGATAAGAAAAATAAAATGCAAACTATTGATGCTTCCAGACAGGCAACCATGCTTGTAGCTACAAATAATTTAAGAAAGAGGGTTGATACAAAAATAAAACAAGGGGAGCAAGATATAAGATTGAAGTATAGGGTAGAAGGATTGAAGCCTTCAGGTTTAAAAAACTCAGAAGAAAAAATTAGAGGTAGAATAGAAAACCTCATGCTTAAAGAATCTTCTTTTTTAGCTCAAGAAATGTCAGGAGCTGGGAACTTTGGAGCTAACGCCCCTCCCGTTGTAAGAATGGCAAATGCTGGTAGTGTAGGTTCTGCTGCAGGATCAATCTTTGAAACAGCTTTGAAAACAGTTGGAAAAAATAAATTATTTACAAAAAATAATGCTAGTTTTGATATAGCTGGATTCCCAGACGAAAAATTGCAAAAATTATTCGGTTATTACACTCCTTTTGCTGATGCTAAAATTGGATTAAGCCCTGATACTAAAAGAGACTTTAATCAAAAATTGCTAAAACTACCAAGTACTCAGGCTGAAATAAATAAGCAAGATGCAGTTAAGCAACAAGCAGTATCTAGGTCTTCCAGAAAACAGTTTGGGCCCCTAAGAAAATCCGAAGGTTTTATACCAAATTTTGCTATTAAAAAATGGGAAGCTCAAGATTTTATAAACAAAGGTTTGGCAAAAAACTTAAGAGATGCTAGTAGAAAATTTACGTCCAGAGACCATGAAATAATGTTTGGAGGTAAAAGGTTTAATTCTAGCAGTCCAGGCATAAGTATGAAGAAATTTGGGCAAGAAAAATCTTTTGATACAGATTATCGGAAAATGAAAGGGGTTAGATCTCAGGATAACTTTATATTTGGTCCGACTGTTGATAATAGAGAAGAAAGAAATTTCCAAATGTTATTAGCTCAGACACAAAGAATGAATTTGGAAGAAAAACAACAAAGAATAGCTAGAGAACTTTCAAAAAAACAACGGAGCACTGAATCAAGGAGTTATAAGCCTACTACCATAGATAAAATCTTTAAAACAAAATCAGTAAGATTTGATCAGATTAATTCCATGGGTAATTTAACAAAGAAACAATTTAAACTTTATGGCGGCGCAAATAAAGATTTGACTACAGCTTTTCACAACAAGCAAAATCAACTAATGCAGTTATTAACAAATCCCCCTGAAGATTTAGATGCAGGTTTTAGGAGCGGGAAAGGTTATTACAGTCCGCAAGTAGAGCAGTTAGAAAAAGAATTAAAAGACATCAAAGATCAGAGAAAAAATTTACAAGCAAAATATAAAAATATTTCAGATAAATCAGTATTAAATAAGTTTCGAAAAAAATTTGGCGGAGAAAGAATATTTGTATCCCCAAGGATGAGAAGAATGTTGAGTAGAGCAGCTAAAGGTTTCATACCCAAACCAAGAAAACTTCAAGGTAGAGAGTATTCTCAGTTCAGCACTTCTTTAGCTAGATATAATTCTAGAGTATTGAAGGGTAGTGGAAAAAATAATCAGGGCGACATGCAGTCAAAAATGTTAGAATCTTTAGATTCTAGAAAAATATTTAAAATATCAAGAAGAAAAAGAGAAGAAACTTTAGGTAATATTAAACAATATCTTAATTCGGATATATTTAAAATGTTGCCACAAGAAATTAAAAATAAAGTAAATAATTATTATAAGAAACAAACTAAAACTTCAGGAGATAATGAGTATTTAAGGCATTCAAAAAACCCTAGTTTTACAGGAAGAATCAATAATTACGCGGGCGGATTTGTGTCTAATTTTTCTCAACCATTACAGCAGGCAATAGCAAGAGAAGGAGTTGCTTTAAAAGAAAGAGGGCTACCAAAATCTTCAATTAAAGTTGAACAATCAAATAAGCTAAAAAACAATAGAAATCCAATGGGATTAGCTGTGACCAATAAATTTGACGAACCAGGAGGTCTTTTTCAAGGAATAAACCGAGCTAATCAAATGGGGATAGACCCAAAGACGCATGGCATGTCCGAAGGATACGTTCCAAATTTCAGGGGGCTGCCATCCTCGGGGATTCTACAAAAAATGATCCCAGGACAGTATTTAAAAAACGTGAATCGCAGAATGCATGCTGCAAAGTTCATGAATAATAGAAGTAAGCGGGAGAATCCACAAAGTGACAGTGGGTTTGGTCAAAATCTAGCAATGGGAGGAATGTTTGCAGCTCCTATGGCTAATGAAATGATATTTGGAGGGCAAGAGAAACCCTTAGGAGTAGGCGCGTCTACAGCCAGTGGCGCCATGACAGGAGCAGGTTTTGGAGCTATGTTTGGCGTTCCAGGAATGATTGCAGGGGCGGGCTTAGGAGCTGCCCATGGAGCAATAAGCTCTTACTCAAAAGAGGATGGAGTGGAGGCTAGCTCAAGAATGATGGAAGGGTTGAAGAAGTCAAAAGAAAAACTTGATAAAATTATGAATGATGGTTCAGCTATGGAAAGTTTTGGAGCTGGACTAATAGAATTAAATCAAGCTATGGAATCGGGCGACCCTAAAGAAATAGTAGCTGCAAATAAAAAAATGAGAGAATCTTTGATGAATATAGCTGATCCAAAACTAAGAGATAAGCTTCACGAAATTAGAAGTTCTAGCGTATCAGCTTCAGAAAAATTAAAAATGATGGGGGAAGCTATTAATGACGTAAAAGGCAGAGCTGAAGAATTTCAAGGGTTAATGAATGCGGGAGGAAAGTTCCAACAACACACCCAGAAAAATGCAAAATTAGGTGCTGGACCAATGGGTGCTGCCGCTGATGCGATATCATCAACTTTTGATGGAATAACAAATTCGTTTTCAGAATTTAGTTTTGTACAAGGTGATTTTTATAAAAAAAGAAGAGATAGGATGTCAGGAACATTTACTCAAAATGAAGAAGGAGAAGCTGCAGCAAAAGATACCGCCATGAGTTTTTTAAACCCGATTATGAAAAATAATGCTATAGAAGCTAGGAATCTTGCAAATGAAAGAATTGCTTCTGGGGCAGCTTCAAAAAACATAGCTTCTGATAAAAAATTGATTCAAGATTTAATCAATAGCAATAAAAGATATATTGAAATAACGAAAGAGCGAGATGAAATATCACGAGCTCAAAAAAGTGGAGAAATCGATGAGGCAGAAGCGTTTAAAAGAATCGGAAATCTAAATTCAGAAAGAATTGATTTGGATAAAAATTACGCAAGAAAAAGAAGAGATGTTGAAGGCTTTAATGATTCTAGTATAGCAAGCTCCTTGATGGAAATTTATAAAAGTGGAGAATTTAATTTAAGCCAAGAAACTTTAAAAAAGTTTCAAGATATAGCAGATGGATTAGATGGTGTAAGTGGCGAAATTTCCAATTTAAAAGGCTTATCTACAACAGAGATTGAAGTTAAAAGAAGAGAGGGTTTAGTGACAGACGCCAGTGCGGGTGTGGTTGATAGAGTAGCCTTGCAAGATTTTAATCAACAGGAAGCGGGGCTATTTAGATCGGGTCAATTTGAAGAAACGGAAGTAATTAAACAGTTAAAGTCTAGTGGGCAAAATGCGGTAGCGGTGGAATTAATGAAGCAGCTTGAAAATGAAACTGGTGTACTTGCTCGAGCTTTCGCGAAACACTACGAAGATGCTAATCAAACTATAGCTACCAGTTTTTCAGATTTGTCAAGTTCAATGGATGCAGCTAATACAACGTTATCAACCAGAGAAAGATTAGATCAAAAAACGCTTAGCATGTATCAAAAAATAATTTCCGCTCAGGATAGGATGAATTCTGTTATGGGGAACTATGCAAATGCTGTAAGTAAAGCTTCTGGAAATTTAGAAAACATGAATGATTTTTTGATGTCTGGAATTGATTATTTGGTAAGTACTGGGTCAATGCAACAAAGAGAAGGTATTCAGCAAGCTGCAATAGTTCAAGGGAAAACTATGAAAGCCAGTCAAAGAATCGAAGAAAGTCAAGCCTTGCTTGAAATACTTCGGAGTAATGTCAATCTTGATAGTATGATGAACTTAACTCGATCCGAAAGAAGAGAGCTGGGAGAAACTATACCTAACCCCTCCACAAAACTTGGAGAGTTTAAACAAGATACTGGAGAAATGTACGCTGGACAAGATAGTGTTATTGCACAAAAATTTGATGAATTTTTAAAAGTCAATGAGGATGGCAATATTACACTGAATGAGATTAAAGGGTTTCAGGCAGAACTTAGGACGGTAGGAAAAAGAGGAAATGATATTGCTGATGACATGAGTCGAATGTCTGAAAATTTTGCGATAAAAGCTCAGCAACAGAGGGAAAAGATGCTTCTACAAAATCAATTACAATTAGCAACACTAGCTAAGGATGAATTAGCTAAAAAAGGTCAGCTCGTGACTGAGAGTGATCTACAATTTTTAACTGCTAATTCAAGCGCTATTGATATACCAAAAACTCAAGATTTTGCAAACTTTGGCTCGAGAGGTGTAGGTCCAGTTGACACTGAAATGCTGAAACTTTTACAAGTGACAGAGCAAGTTGCTGCTATACTAGGGATGCAACCACATGAAATGATGGGAGTCGATAAAGTAGATTACGACTATCAAAAGGCACAATATAATCAAGAATTAATGGAGAGGAGTCTGAAAGCTGATACAGGTAAGTTGCCACCAGGCATGCAAGAGGTTTTTGACAGGATGGAAAAAAACACTGAGCAAGAATACGAGCAAGCTAAAAAATTTGACGAATTAATCAAAAAATCTTTATCAACTTTAACGGATTCTAAATCTGATGATCCTTTGATAAATTTAAATTTGCAAATGGCAACTTTGATTAAAGACGGACTTAAAATTCAAGAAAAGTCTGAATTAGCAAAAGAGATTGGGTTGGAAGTTGCTAAAAATTTACCCACAGGAGGTGGCACAACTTCTGGAGATCCTCCTCCACCTGAATACATCCCGCCTTCTAGTGAAGTAACTATAATTGGCTTAGATCAACTCGCGACGAATTTGCAAACCACATCAACAAATCTAGAGATTTATACAAATTCAATATCGGAAATGGTAAACACCATGTCAAGATTACCAGAAGTATTAAAAACAGAGTTACAGTCTGTTGTTTTGGAACATAACGTAACAGGATCTATTGATTTTAATTTTAATTCAGATGTTGTGAGAAACACATTAGGGCCCGTGATGTTCGAACAGTTAAAAAGAACCATAGCTGAGCCTATGATATTAGATTATTTAGCTAGAGCTTTAGGTCCCAGAATGGACATAGAATAAAACTTTTTTATTTTTAATATAATAGTATATGAATTTTAATAATGTAAGCTTATTATCCATATCAGAACAACAGAATAGTTTTGGTAGTGATTTAAGTTTTCATAAAATTAAAAATATATCTATAACTGGATATTTACTCGACCTACAAAATACTGATGGGGTAAAAAGTATTATTGAGCAAGCAAATGATATATTTGAAATTCCAGATGCTCTAGCTAGTGATGATAGTTCAATACTTAACACAATACAGGATATTGAAATTAATGGAGTTGATTATGGAGAAGGTTTTGTAACTTCTTTTTCTGTTGATGGGGATAGTATACAAACTGCAAATTATGAAGCAGAATTAGTTGTAAAAGAAGAGGGGGATTTAAAGGATATAATATTAGCACAAAATCTATATCCAGAAACAGCAACAGGGACAAGCACACCTTTAGATAATAAATTAGTTTTTAGTGGTTCAAGTTTAACAGATGAAGATTTAAAATATTTAGAAAATTTTGATGAAAATTTATCTTTCTCTACAGACGCCACCAATAGAGGATCTTTTACTCATCAAATTAATTGCACTTTTAAACATCGAGAATCGTTAATACCCTTAAGAAAAAATATATGGAGTAATAGTTCAATACAACAGTCAAAACTTAAGAATTTAAAAAATAGAGGCAAAGGATCTTTGAAGGTTTTAGCTAATCAAGTTAGCTCGTATTCATTAAGTTTAAATGCTGGAGATTATGTCTTACAGTTTGATTACTTGGGGCAAGATTCTGAATCTTGGGGTAGTGCTAGTGTTGATTTTGAAAATGAAAATTATAGTCTTGATAGCGTTGCTGGTAGAAAAAAAATAGAAGTTAACTTAAGCGCAAGTAAGACAGTTTCAATATCTTTAAACGCAAATTCAACAAATAATACTTTTTTTGATAATTTTAAATTATTTAAAAAAGATGAACTGCCGTTACAGAAGAGCAGGGAGTTAGCTAATTTTTTATTAGATAATAATCCTAACTACCCAGTAATACAAAGTAGTTACAACGACAAATATAAAAACTCTTCTAGTTTTGATAATTTTTCATATACAGAAAGTTTTGACGAAGTTAATCTTACTTACTCAAAATCTAGAACTATAGAAAACGATGAACTGCAAAATGGCTCAGACATATCTTTGTCTCAAAATTACGCTGTTAATTATTTATCAGAAGGAGTTATAGAAATAACTGAAGTATCAAACTTACAACTTTTAAAAAATAAGACTGATAATAATTTAAAAAATTTCGCAACAAGTGTTGTTAATGGTTCGTATTCAAGATGTTTATTAAAATTAGAGGGGTATGAAGATTATTTTACTTATGGTTGCCCAACAAATACATCGACAGAAATAAATAAAAATAATTTACTTTCTACCCCGATATCAAAATCAATAACATATAATATAAATAAAGGGTTAGCAACCATCCAGGTTGTATACTCTAATAATAATAGTTTAAAATTTAATGGTGGACCTTATAATCACGAACACCAAGAGTCTATTTCTGAATTTGATGGTTATTACATCATTAATATATCAGGAGTAATTCAAGGAGAGGATGAAGCTTTAGAAAATAAAAATGCTTACGCTAAAAACGGTCTTGATGATGCAATTAGCGGACTAGCAACAAGAATATCAGAGATAAAAACAAATATAGGGATAAGTTCAACTTTTAGAGAATTATCGAGAACAATAGATGCTAATACTTCTGTTGGTGAAATTTCCTATGACATAGAATATAGTGATAAAAAATCACTCGAAGGTTACACTGATGCTGATGGAAAAAAAATTGCAAAATCATACGAAATCTCAGTAGCAATAGATAATTCTAGTAGGATTTATAATAACTTTTCAGTAAATTGTAAAAATATCGCTCAATTACTAGGAAATTTGTTTTCACCAAAAACAATAACAGTTTCTATCGATTTAAATGGATACAAGAACGTTACTCAAATTGAACTATATAACGCAGCTAAGTCTATATTAACATCACAAAATTTATTATTTGACGATGAAAACTCAAACAACTTTTTAACTGAAGAGAATTATAATTTTTCAGAAAAACAAAAATCTTTATCTTACACAAGGATATCTTTTGATGTAAGTTCTTGCCCTGTTCCAACAATAACAGCAACAGAAGGATTTGGTTTTTTAAACGATTTCAAACATCCACCTTTTACACCAACTCCTGAGACTATAACTTTTGAGCCTGAGATATTTGATATTTACCCAATTACAATTACATCAACCCCTGATTTTAATTTTAACTACACTCCTTACGAGCCAACGGTAATACCAGAGGAAACACCAACGACAACTCAAACAGAAACATTTACTCCATTTACTCAAACAAATTTTCCAACTGCTACTGAAACGGAAAATGTTAGTCAACCAGACCCTACTTCTACTCCCACGCTAAATTCGTATTTTTATAGAGCTTATATACCAGATAATTGGAATAATAATATTGCAAATTTAGCTCCAGGGGGTAATATAACAATAGGGTATAAATGTTTGGATGAAGGAGGTTCTTTAACTAATCCAAATTTCACTTTTATTAACCAAAGTTACGCGGAAGATTCATCTAATATTGTTAAAGATTGTTATAGGGGGATAGGTGATAATGGACAAGCTTTCGGATCTTTTTTATTTGAAATGCCTCCAGAAATAACACCAACACCATTAGTTGATCAATGTACTTTATACACAGCTACTATACCAGATTTTTGGGTTGGAACAATTGGCGATTTAGTTTCTTCTTCAACCTCTTTTAATATTATTGGTGGTTATAAAAATTCTGCTGCTTTCTTGTATTCTGATTTAAGTAGTTCTAGTGATTTAATAAAATTATCTGACAATAATAGCTCTCATCCTGATTTTAATTCAAGTAGCAAAGAAGTTTATGCTGGCCCTCTTATTATTGAAAGTTGTCAACCTATTTCAGTAGAAAGTTATGATGTGGTAGAATTAAACATCCCTTTATCTTCGTCAAAAAGTATAAAAGAATTAGTGATAGAAAATCAAAATGATTTAAACTGGACCGCTGGTATATGTTTTGAAATAATTGGTTATAGAAGTTGTAATAATGTCAAACGATACAACTCTTTTGTTAATCAACCCCCAACGACAACAGAAACTCCTAGAGAATTCCAAAGTTTTAGCGTAGTTGATAATTGTAATGAATTATCTGGCAGGACACAGGTATTTTCTGTGTATTTAAGGAAGTATAGTTGTGGATCAACTTCAATAGAAAATTCAATAGGATAATGAGTGTTAATATATTTTATAATAGTGTAGATTTTTTCTCAAGCAAAGATATTCCAACACCTAAAGTTCGAAGAAGTTCAGCAACCGTAGAGATGGGGGAAATTACTGGAGTAAGGGAGCTGCTCGTATTAGAGGGAAGTATATACATAGAGTCGCCTCCAACTAATTGCGATTATTTTTCAGAAATAACAAAAATAAGAGACGAACTTTTTAATTTCTTTTCGCAAAAATATAAACCATTAACGATAAAGCAAGACGGGACTACAATTTTTGAAAAAGATTTTTGTGATATTAAAAATATTGTTTTTGAAAATTCTAATTATGTAAAAACCCTGCCTTATTCAATAGAAATTGAATGTTATGACGAAAAAATACATAATGAATTTTTTGAAGTTAAGGAAGCTGAAAACTCAACAAATATAAATAAAGATGATGAAGATTTTTATACAATTAGTAGAACTTTATCTGCGACAGGGGTAAGCACTCAGGATGGTCAACTTAAAGGTAGAAACACCACTGAGAAGTCCAACGCTTTGCAAAACGCTATTGATTTTGTAGATTCATTAAAGGTTTTTGATCCAGTTTTACCTGAAGGTCAAAACGATTTAGCTTTGCAACTTATTTCTGAAAATGAAACTATTGATCGAATAAAAAACTTTTACCAAATTAATCAAGAATATCAAGCTCAAAAAAATGTTAACGATTCAACAAAAGGAGTTTTGAGATACACCGTCGATCAATCGAAAAGTTTTGGAGACGTTAAAACAGTTCAAATGTCTGGAGAGCTTAACTTTGGTAAAAGTACAAGTTTTTCAGATGTGAGATCAAGGTTTAAACAAATTAATTTTTTACAAGAAATAGAAAAAGTTATATCTATAGAAAAATTAAACAAGACACCTAAATCGCTAGAAATATCAGAAAATGATCCAGCAAGGCAAATATCTTTTAAGGTTGTTTTTGATGATGATCAGAATTATGACCAATGCGGAGCGTCTGAAAAAGTTGACTTTTCAATAGATGAAGATGGAGAAAAAATTGTAGTAAATATTTCGGGTAGTATACAAGCTCTTGGGCCTCAGGAAAAAAGATGGGATTTTGTAAAAGATAAATTTTATAATGCTTCATATGATAATGCATCCTATGAGAGCAGGGCTCATCAATTGGCTCAAGAGCAATTAAATATTTTTTATAATTCAAAAAGTTTAAATGGAACCCCAGAATCTTTTCAGGTGTCTGAAGATGAAAATAATAACATTATTCAATTTAATTATGTTTTTAATAACGAAGATAAACTTGATGATTTTAAAAATTTTGAATGTAGCGTCAGTGTAAAAATGTCTTCAAATAGATACTCGATAGATTTGAACGCAGGAGGTGGGATGAATAAATATATAGCATCTAAAGCAGGTCAGACAGTACCTGTTGTTTCTATTGGGGTGCAAGGTTCTTACAAAAACTTCACGGGCAACGAAGTTAATGATAGAGCTACAGCTCTTAATTTACTTAGAGGCAAAATAAATGAAAAATTTCAAGAAGTAGAATCAGAATTTTTTACCAACCACAAATCAAGAGTTTCGTCTGATTCTGAAAACTATTTTAAAAACGAGAATATAGCTTCTATAAGCCAGACAAAAGAATATTATGATTATTTAGTGTGATGAGTTGTATAAATAAAAATTTAGATAGTTTATGTAATAAATTTGTATCCTTGAATATCAATTTAAGCCCAACAGGGGGACCTACCATAGATTGTGAATTAATCGGCGAACCAAATGGCAACCCTGTCGAGGTTGCTAGTGGCATAGTTAATGAATTAAATAATTTAGATTTACCTATACCACTTGGACCTTGGGTCGTTACATCTATAAAAACCGCAAAAAGTAGTAGCGGAATTGTAACTTCTGTGAGAGCTGTAGATTCTGTATGGCTAGACTATAATTCAAAGCTTCTTGGTGTTCAAGGATCTTCTGGTGGAGATGTTATCTTAGGAGAAGAGTACTTTCATATACAGGGTATACCTGTTGGGAGAAATTTAGGAAGAGGAGAAATTATTATCAAAGGAGATTTGTTAAGGCGGTATTATAGAAATTTTAATAATGGAACTAAATATATTAATGCTGATGGCAATATAGTTTCGCAGAGCAGTTTAAGCGCTAAGCAGTTTTTAGAAAGCTACTCTTACTCTTTGCCTAACCCATTTATAGAATTTGGAAGTTTTTATTATAAATTTCAAGATTTACTTAAAGAAACTCAAGTAAATAATGCATCTGGTATCTATGGTTTATACAATGAATCTGGATCTTTTTTTGATGTCTTAAGTTCTATCGGAGCAAGTTTTGGAAAATTATTTGTAGCTAATTCAATGTATGGAGCAACTTTTGTAGATTTAGCTTCTAATATTGGAAAACTAGAAGTTCTAGAGAACGCTGGAATATCAGTGCCAGAATCAGCCGTTAACTCAGCTAAAGAAATTGATTTTGCTTCTGGTTATACAATAGAAGCTACAAGAATCAATAAGATGCCAGGGAGGTATAAAAACCAGTCTGACTTGGATGATGACATTGACTCAGATGATGGAAGAGCGATTTCTGATACGAATAGAAATGGATCCAAGTTTTGCTCGGTAGAACAATATACTAATAGTCAAGGGTCTAGCAGGGGAGGTATCGTAGACGCTTCGAAAATTTACAGAAGAGATAAGCAATACGATGAGTATGAATGGAAAACATCTGATTTAGCTTGGGCTATATTTAAACAAACCAACTTGGGTAAAGAATATTGCGCAGCTGCAAATATAAAGAAAAGAGTGCTAGATGATATTGGGACAAAACCAGTAGATCAAGATTTTTATAAAGAGATTCATGATAAAGAAACAATTAGAGATAATGACAATCAAAATGTAGCTCAACATTACGATGTTTACGTTGGGTTTGGGGAAGATATTGATTTAGAACAATGGGATAATGCGGCTTATTATTTAGATCAACCACAAAAAGATGCTGAAGAATCTTTAACTTCAGAAGATGAAACAATAGATTATTCAAACGAGTGCTTGCAGTATCATTTGGATTATAATAGATTTCAGTTTTGTACACATTTTTATAATGAAACTGGCAGGAGGAGTCCGCAATACGGTAACGGGGCGCTTTTAGCTAGTGGAACTAAGAACGCTGATCAATATGGAAATAGCGTATTAAATCATTGCCCTTTTTCTAATTTTGGCTCAAGATATTTTAACTTAGGATCAAAAGAATGGTGGGCTGAGGGAGGAGCAGGTGTAAATTTCATTGAATGTTCGACATCGCTTAGTCAAACGCCGTTTGCTCCAGCTAAAAGTGAAGATAAGACTAATATTGCACAGTTTTTTGACATGACTAATGTTGATTTTGATGAACAGCAAGGAGTTATTATTTTAGATTTTGGTCAAAATCCTATGCCTGATTTTAATTTTGATTATGACCTCAATGGAGTCGAGAATTTTATTGATATGGGGTCTCCTGTGCATGTAAGCGGAGAGCCAACAAGTGGGGTTGCTTTTGTTCGGTGGGATGGTACAGAAGGATTGCTGAAAAGAGCTCGAGACACTTTAAGTTCACTAGAGAGCACGATAGATGACATGATTGAATCTAACCCTAGTCGCCCTGCGAAATTAGGTTATTCAGGTATGAAGAGTATGGATATTTCTGGTATGGGTCATAGAAGTGGTGATGGAAGGTTTGGGGATTCTCTATACGATAATAAAACAGAAGAAGATCAAATAGACAATATAAATCCAGAAATTAAAGCAATTAGAAAATATAATAGTACGACATGTATAAATCACACAAACGAAGGAACGGGCGCGGAAAAATTAAACCGAAAACATTTTAACTCAATTGTTGATTACGCGTGGACGGAAGGAGTACTAGATGCAGAAACAAAAAAATACAATCAATTACCTGTTAGATATTTAGATGCTGATGGAGAATCTGAAGTTTATGCTTATAATGATTTGTGTCGTAACGCAAATTCTGTACCGTATTTACAGAAAATATCATTTACATTAATTAATGAATTATATACAAATTTTGACCCAAAATATTTAGAAAGTTTAAGCGTTAATATAATTGATGGAAAAGTAATTGCGTCGTATACTTTTTCTGAAAAATCTTTACTGCCAGATTATAAAGGAATGAACGCTATGAAAGTTAAAATGCAAAATTCTATAAGATAATGAAAGAAACAAAACCAAAAGGAAGTTTTAATATTCATAAATTAAATGCTGATTTTAATGAAGATGAAGGAGTGCCTCCAATTTCAATAAAAGGATTTGTTGATTCTACTGACGTTGAAGGTCTTTCGGGAAAGAGTGTTAGGATAAATATAGAAAACTGGAACGTAAAAAAAGTAACAGACGATCAGAATTCAAATGTTATAGAAATTGCGCTGAGAGAAATTAGGTATTGCGATGAAGATGGAGCTGAGTATAAGATGTACGTTTTGGGTTCGCAAATTATAGACGCAGAATAATGAGCTTGGGTTGTTGTTGCTCTGGAGAATTAGAGGGTTATTACCCTTATGTTTATCATGGGTGGCCAGCAGCTTTAGCGAATGATACTTATATTGATGCAAGTATTTTATCAACGAAAATTTATAATTCTGTTTATGATGTATTAGATTACCCAAACTTTACTTACAATATAACGTTTTTAGGAGGGAAGTGTTATGCTGCCTGCGGTGATTATGGATTAGTTAAGATGAATATGGAAGGAACGTCAGATCCGTTAGTAACCCCTCTTCCTGAAGACAAATTAAAAGATTGGAATATAGACGACGTATTTTTGAAATACCAGACAGAATATTTATACGATAACTCTGAAACTTTTCCAGGTTCTTACGAGTACACTACTGGAGATATTTGGTACAAAAATGAATTTGGTAGCAGATATGGATATGACAGGTTTAGGGGAGTGTATGATAGTGAGCCTTATTTTATAAACGGAACTCCTTATCTTATTGTTGCTCATGGAATGGGTGGAGTTAGTCTATTAAATGTTTCTGAGGAAAAACAAAATAAAAAAAATAGAGGGCCTGCACCAGGAAATCATGTGCAGATAATCAGTGGGTTTACAGAAGGTCCTGAAGAAGATGGTGATGGAGAACTTAAGCTAACAGTTTATAACACTGTAGAAGTAATTGGTAATAGATTATTTGTAGGGACTTGTGGGTATGACCCTCCTAAAACAGAATACGAAGATTATGATCAGCAGGATTATTGGCAACCAGAATATGATTATTACTACGGAGTTTATAATGAGTTAGCTATCTATAACCCCTCTTGCACTTTTGATGAAAATAAAGATGGAAAAAATCTTGAAGCAAATGGAATAGAAATATATGATATAGATAAATTGTTACAGTACGCAGGGATAGAGCCTATTAAAATACCAACAACTCCAACCCCTGGAACTCAAAACTACAATCAAGAATTTTATATTGATGAAATTAGTGAAGAATTAGCTATTGAGTTAATTGGTTACCCAATGATTGACCAAATAGATTTAGATGGAAATCACGTCAATCAATTAGATACCGATGGGCAAAATTTATATGTAGCAGCTGGGAAAAACACTTATGATACCAGCGGGAATGTTAGTGCAATATCTGGAGGGTTATATAAAATATCTAGAACTAATAACAACGAAGGTCAAGAAAATTATATTAAAAATAAATTAACATCTATATGTCCTTCGTCATTTGACTTACACAAACAAGATATATATTTTACATCTCCAGATTTAATAGCGGGGAGTAATACTCAAAAATTAATTTATAAAATTGATTTAAGTAATGGAGATCAAGATCCTAGGGTTACAAATTTAAACATTAATAATTATAAAGATGTTGAAGTTGTAATATGTAAAGATCCAGCTTCAACATGTTTTATTTTTAATCCGTATGATTTTATTAATTATCAATTTGATGGAGGTTACGGCCCTGTTGTTGATAGTTTTATTGAACCAACTCAAAGAGGTTTAAGTAATTTATGTCACCGAGATCTTACAAGTGATGGAGACTTAAGTTACCCTTATTATTCTAATGAAAAATTTGGAACTATTCCTACAGGAATAAAAATCGTAAAAGGGGTTAGGAATCCAGACAGACCAACAGAACCCGCTAGAGATGTAATTATTATTAGTTTTTGGCAGAATGGTTATTCAGTTTATGACCTAGAAACTTTAGAGCTCAAACAAAGGGTAAGAAGTTATTTTAATATTAATAGTTGTGAAAATTCTTGCGGAGAAACAGGGGATGAAGTTGATTGTAAAAGAGATGGGTTTTTAAATACAGAAGAAGCGGCTTTACTGGGCTTAGGGCAAGCAGAGGCTGATATTAATCCAGATTTAAGCATTGCTTGCGGAAGGATAGAAACTTATAGAGGGAATGTTTATATCATCGATTCTATTCAATATGTAGCAAATGGAGCTGGACCTGGAGTTTACAACCCCTTTTTTAGAACAAACGCCGCCTTAACTAAATCTTCTTTACTAAAAGGATTTCAAATATTTGGTGGAATTATTGAGCTTGGATATTTAGATGTTCCGTCGGAAACTTCAAGAATACCAATTACCCCAACGTTTATATAATTGATTTTTTCCGTGTAATTATTATAATAATATTATTATGAACGCAAATGAAATAATTGATAATTTTTTTAAACTAGATAAAGTTTTAATTGATAGTTCTATAAAAGAAAGTTTATTAAAACTAAGGGAGGAGTTTAAAAACGAAATAAATGCAAATAGCGGGGGATGCACCCCTTGTAAAAGAGCTGCTGCTCATAGAAAATATACCGCAATCATTAATGATTTAATTAATAAAAATGACTAAAGAAATTATAGAACTTTATTTGTGGGGATTTTTAGCAACATTAAATTGGATTTTTGTTTGGCAGACCACTACTTTAAAAGTTCATTTTTTAGAAATATGGATATTTTTAAGGAGAATAAAAAAGAAAGTTTATACACCTACTGATTTTGAAGAATACGTTTATAAAAACTGGGGAATTTTAGGTGAACTATTAACTTGCCCTATTTGTTTTAGTCACTGGGTTGGAGCTATATTTTCCTCTTTATTAACTTATTTTTTTGGAGGTGAATGGTATTTAATACCACTCGCTTTTTTTACTTACCCTGTTTGGGTTTACTTTTTATTAAGAAAGTACATTAGTTAAATTGCTCTTTTATAATCTTAAGAAGAATCCTGCAATCTTTTGACGGAATTTCTTGATAAGAGCTCCAATTGGCAGCTTCGCTATTTATGAAAGTGTTTGAATCTTTTAACTCTAATAAATAATCCTTAAAGCATTTAAAGTCTGTGCAATTAACATATTGTATGGCTAATTTTTCTAATGTAGAGTGTATAGATAAAGATGGAGTAATATTTTCGCTTACCACTTTTTGATCAGAGGTGTCCATTTCATCAAGTCCTACGATATGAACATTTAAGAAATTTCTTACAGCTCTAACGAAAGATCGATTACAAGCTATTGTCTCTAAGAATTTAACAGCAAAACTACTACAATTATTAATTGTAGCGTTCGCCATATCTTCATAGACTACTTTTTCAGGAGTTTCGTAATTAGAAATAAAACAGATTTTACATTTTACAGCAACGTGATTGTGTTCACACTTTACCATCTCATAAGAAACGGAGTTAAACCCCCTGAGCCTTGCTAATTCTTTTATGCCTGATAATTTTATTAAAAGCTGATGATCTTTTAAACCATCAATTACTTTAGGGACAGGTTTTTTAAATCTTTCAAACCACGCTTTATTTGGAAAAAGATGTTCTTCTCCAACCATAGCTCTCCAATTTATTGAACCATCTTCATTGAAGACATATTCGACATTTTTCAAAAGTCCATTTTCATCTCTTTGAAAACTGCTTGGTCCAAATGAATTATCGATTTTTTCTTGTTTTTCTTTAGGCATAGTATACTACTATAAAATTTTCCCCATGGGATAAAAAAATAAAAATCAGTTCGCTTAACCAAA
>CAACVC010000008.1_pt1 | contig 53175 bp, 66 predicted proteins | sample 2381761 | NCBI WGS metagenome assembly CAACVC01 (sample SAMEA5211966, study PRJEB30684) | marine metagenome | biome: Marine; feature: Epipelagic; material: Water | collected 2015-10-15 | depth 45 m
CAAGATGACTTCGAATTATTATGTTGGGATTTTGTTTCAACACCTTCTAATCCAGGTTCATATATGCACCAAATAAAAGAAGGAAAGGAAATACAAACACATGATTATACTAAGGTAAACCAAATAGTAACAGAAATACTTTGTTCTAAAGGTTCTTGCCCAATAGTTTAATTTTAAGATATTTCCATATACGTATAATCGTAATACACCGTTCCTTATACGGTGTCGATATTTTTAATAATTTTCTATTACGCTTCATGAATAAGCGTACTTCACAAAACTAAATTTTGGGATTATGGCAACAAACAGAGACTTGCTAACTGAGGCAATCGCTGATGCTAAAACCGTAAGGGAAACAGCAATCGCGAACGCCAAACTTGCTCTAGAAGAGTCATTTACTCCACATCTAAAATCTATGCTTTCTGCTAAATTAGAAGAAATGGATAAGGAAGAAGATGTTAAAGAGGAGAAATATGACGAAGTCGATGAGTCAGTTGAAGAAGTATCTGAGGAAAAGGAAGAAAAGGTAGACGAAGAAATCGACCTTGACGAACTTTTATCAGAACTCGAAGAAGCCAAAGAAGATTCTAAGAAAGGTAACAAGGAAGAACAAAAACGTATGGAAGGCGCTATCAGAGATGACAGAGATCACATTAAAGATCTTGAAAAAGACATCAAAGATAACGAGAAAAAGCTTAAAAAATTAAAAGCTGACGAACCTAAAGACGTTAATGAATCTGAATTGCCTTTAGACGAAGCTAAAGACGACAAAGACGACAAGAAAATGGACGAAGCGAAAGCTGAGGACAAAGACGACGTTAAAGAAGATGCTCGTACAGACGCTGAGGAAGAAGGATACCTTGATGGAATGAAGGACGAAAAAGAAGACATGGAAGACAAGATGGACGACGAAGAAATCGATCTTGAAGACATGTCAGAAGACGACCTTAAAGGCTTTATCGAGGATGTCATTAAAGACATGATCGTTGATGGTGAAATTGAACCAGGAGACGAATTCGTTGAAGACGAAGTTGAAGTTGAAGACGTTGAAGACATTGAAGTCGAAGACGAGGTAGACGTAGACGTTGAAATTGACGAAGCTAAAAAAGAAGAGTTAGATGAAGAAAAAGAAGAGATTGACGAAAGAAAATCTAGAGTAAAAGGTGAAAAAGGACCTGGAAACGAAGATGGTGACAAAGATGACACTAAAATCGAGAAAGAGACTGAAAAAATGAGATTCAAAGAAGAACAACTTACTGCAGCATTAGCTGAAGTAGAGAAGATCAAAGCTGAATTGAATGAAGTTAACCTTTTAAACGCAAAACTTCTTTATACTAACAAAATCTTTAAAGCTAAAAACTTAACTGAAAGTAAAAAAGTTAAGGTATTGAAAGCATTCGACAAAGCGAAGGATGTAGCTCAAGCTAAAACCATTTATGAAACATTAAACACTGGACTAATTGATAGATCAGTAGTTAGTGAATCAAAAGTAATGGGTGCAGCTTCAAAAGCAACAGGTGTAGAGCCTAAAGCTGAGAAACAACCTATAATTGAGTCAAATGATGTTTACAACCGTATGCGTAAGCTTGCGGGACTTATTTAAATGAAAAATTATTAACCCTTTAAACTTAAAAAAATGAGCTTAAATACTCTTTTAGAAAGCGCAAACCCTTACCAATCACTACAGAGTGATGCTGCAAAGCTTGCTGGTAAATGGGAAAAGACAGGTTTATTAGAAGGTTTAGAAGGTGCCCACAAAAATAACATGGGTATTATTCTTGAAAACCAAGCTAAACAACTTGTTGTAGAGAGTTCACAAACTGGTGGAGGTGCTGCCTCTTCAGGAACTTTCTCAAGCCAGACTGCTGTTAACATCGGTGGTCAATGGGCTGGAGTTGCTTTACCATTAGTAAGAAAAGTATTTGGTCAAATCGCAGCAAAAGAATTTGTTAGCGTTCAGCCAATGAACCTTCCTTCTGGTCTAGTATTCTTCCTAGATTTCCAATATGGAAATAACAAATCGCCGTTTACGGCTGGAAATTCACTTTATGGAGATGGTGGCGGAGACGTTAACCCATTTGGTAACAATGCTTCAGGTGGATTATACGGAGCAGGAAGATTTTCCTACTCTATTCAAAGTACTTCATCATTAATTTCTGCTTCTGCTGCTGGAAACGCAACATGGCAAGATTTTAACTATGATGCTACTTATTCTGCATCTGCAGGAACAAACGCTCACTTATACGTAGACTTTAACACTTCATCATTAGCATATGGTGACTTCACAGCTGTAGATTCTTGGCAATTATTCTCAGGATCTTCTGTAGCTGCAGGTGACTCAAATGGTGTATATAAAGCAGGTGGAGGTATTCAATTATCTGCATTTACAAGATACGACGGTGGTGCTACTGTTAGATTTATCGTGTCAAGTGCATCAGTTGATGTAGCTGGTGGTGGACCAAACAACGACGTATTCGCAGTTGTTTACAATCTACAACCAACTGACCAGTATAGAGGTGATTTTGAAGCTGGAAACGGCAAGCCAAACGCACTTAACAACAACACTGGTTCAAACTGTTGCCCAGCGCAAACTATTCCAGAAATCAACATTCAGATGAAATCATCTGCAATCGTTGCTAAAACTAGAAAGTTAAAAGCTGTATGGACTCCAGAATTCGCACAGGATTTAAATGCATACCATGCATTAGATGCTGAAGCAGAATTAACATCAGTACTTAGTGAGTACATCTCATTAGAGATTGACTTAGAAATTCTAAGTATGTTGATCGAAGGTGCTCCAAACAGAGAAGCTTGGTCTGCAATTAACAATCAAGCAATTTCTACTAATGCTGCAGGAACTATCACAAACCTAGGGTTCTATAACTCACAAGGACAGTGGTTCCAAACTTTAGGAACTAAAATCCAAAAGTTAAGCAACATTATTCACCAAAGAACTCTTAGAGGTGGTGCTAACTTTATGGTAGTATCTCCAACAGTTGCTACAATCCTAGAAAGTATTCCAGGATTCGCTGCTGATTCAGATGGTGATGCTGCACAAGCGAGCTATGCATTCGGTGTACAAAAAGTAGGTGCCTTAAACGGTAGATACAAAGTATACAAAAACCCTTACATGACTGAAAACGTAGTCCTATTAGGATTTAGAGGTTCTCAGTTCCTTGAAAGTGGTGCTGTATTTGCTCCTTACATTCCATTAATCATGACTCCACTAGTATACGATCCAGATACATTCGTACCAAGAAAAGGATTACTTACTAGATACGCTAAGAAGATGGTAAGACCAGAATTCTATGGTAAGATTGATATTGCTGGATTAAACACTCTATAATCATTTGATTTAAGATTAATTCACAATGGATAAAATTAGCCCGAACTTATGTTCGGGCTTTTTTTTCTCATATTTATAATAAAACGACTTACATATGAATATACCAATTTGGACAGGAACATCTAAGTTTGTAAGCGGATCTGGCGATACTGCCTTTGGGTTCTATGATGCTCAAGCAGACTTTCAGATAGACGCAGATAAAGTAGCTAATTTTTGTGCTAGAAGATTAGGCTATCCTTTAGTTGACGTTGAATTACAATCGGGTTCTTTTTATACCGCTTTTGAAGAAGCAATTACTACATATGGTAATGAATTATATGCGTATAAAGTACGAGATAATCAATTATCTCTGGAAGGTGCTAGCACGGGTTCAAATCTAAACCACGCATTGATAACACCGAATTTTGAGCCAATAGTAAGATTAACTGAACAATATGGTGCTGAAGCAGGATCTGGAGGAAATGTACCTTGGTATTCAGGATCATTTACAATGACTGCAAGTCAACAAGATTATTCATTTTCAACTTTTATGACAGCTAGTGGATATACAGGTTCACAATATGATGCTGGTATTGAAGTAAAAAGAGTATTTTATGAACCACCATTCCCAGCATCAGCAAGATATTTAGATCCTTATGATGGATTTGGATTTGGAGGTGCAGTAGCAGCTGGTATTGTTGGATTTGGAGGATTTGGAATGGGATTAGGATATTTAATGGCTCCATTAAACTATGATTTACAAGTAATTCAACAAATTGAAATGAATGAAATGATTAGATTAAATAACTATTCATTTGAAATTCATAAAGATAAATTAAGAATATTCCCTATACCAACATTACAACAAGGATTAAGAGGAAATTCATTAATATCTGGTTCATCATTAACTTTCTCTGCTACAACAGCTACATCAGCTGGAACTACAGCAGCTATAACAGGTTCAGCAACTACAGGATCAGGAGCAAGTTTTGTTATTACAGCAACAGGTGGTAATGTAACATCAGTAAAAGCAGTAGCTTCAGGTAGTGGATATGTTGAAAATAAAACAATAACAATTTCAAAAACAGATATTGATGCTGATGGTAATATAGGAACAGTAAATCAAGATATTACAGTAACAGTAGAAAATAGAAATTTAAATGTAATTTGTGCTGGTGGTAGAATTTGGTTCCAATATATTTTAAGAAATGAAAGAATAAATGAAGGTATCAAACAGAGACCAGATAAAATAACTAATGTATCAAATACACCATATTCAAATCCTAATTATGATCAAATTAATTCAATTGGTAGACAATGGATTTTTGAATACACATTAGCTATTACAAAAGAAATGTTAGGATATGTAAGAGGTAAATACTCAAGTATTCCTATTCCAAATGCGGAAGTAAATCTAAATCAAGGCGACTTAATATCAGCTGCAACAGCTGAAAAAGCAGCTTTAATAGATAGATTAAGAACTTATTTTGATGAAACATCAAGACAAGCATTATTAAACCGTAGGGCATCTGAAGCAGAATCAAAAATGATTGAGTTGCAACAAGTACCTTACACAATTTATATAGCATAATATGGCAATGTTTACAGGGCAGAGAGATGTCTCTCTGGTTAACAGTTTAAATAGAGAACTATTAGGTAATATTATCACCCAACAAGCAGCATTATATCAATTTAAATTAGAAGAAACTAAAGTAAATATATATGGTGAAGCAGCAGGTGAAAAATATTATGATGGACCTTTCTTGTTTGATTGTTTAATAAATAGAACAAACCAACAATATGCTGAAAATGTAGAAGGGGTTCAATTTGGACAAAATATTGAATTTTATTTCTTTAGACCAGATTTAGTAGATGCTGATATAGTACCAAGAGTTGGTGATATTATTTTATATCAAACAGCATATTATGGAGTACAAAGTACAGTTGCAAACCAATATTTTGGAGGTAAAAACCCTGATTACCCAAATAATAATTCAGATGGAACTGCAAATCCACTAAACCCAGGATTAGAAAAATTTGGAGAAAATTTATCGATATTAGTATCAACTTATTATATACCTGCTGATAAAGTAGCTATTTCACCATATATAGAAAGATTTTAATGGCAACACCTAGAAAACCCATACCAAAGTCTCAAAGAAAATTAAGTATTGAGAAACAAGACGCATTCAAAGGAATTGAAGATAGAGGTGCAACGGGTAATCCTAATCTTTCTTCTGAATTAATAGATCCAAGACCAAATTATCAAGAAACAGGTATACCTTTTAATAGATCAACTAAATTAAGTTTTAAAGATGATGATACTAAACAATTTTCTGTTGGTATTAAAGATTTAGATGAAGCCGTATTTTATTATTTTCAAAATGTAATTAAACCATTTGTATACCAAAATGGTGAGCGTAGAGAAGTACCAGTAATATATGGTGCACCTGAAAGATGGAAATCATTTCAAAGAGATGGTTACTACAGAGATAAAGAAGGTGCTATTATGTTACCTATTATTGTAATTAAAAGAGATAGTATAGCTAAAGACAGAACAGTAGCAAATAAATTAGATGCTAATCAACCTAATTTATATGGTACTTTTTCTAAACATTATAGTGCTAAAAATTTCTATAGTCCATTTGGAGTATTAAATAATAGAAAACCTATAGAAACATTTGATGTTATAGCACAACCAGATTATGTAACACTAGAATATAGTTGTTTAGTACAAACTTATTACATGGAACAATTAAATAAAATAATTGAAGCATGTGAGTACGCATCTGATGCATATTGGGGTAATCCTGAAAGATTCCAATTCAGAGCATTTATAGATACTTTTACTACAGCAACAGAATTAACACTTAACGAAGATAGGTTGGTTAAGGGTACTTTTAATATTAGATTACGTGGGTATATTATCCCAGATACTATACAAAAAGAACTAAATTCTGTAAAGAAATATAACTCTAAAGCTAAAGTTACTATAACTACTGAAGCAGTAAGCAATATAGAAACTGCAAATCAACCAACTCAAGATCCAACTTGGGATGGTAGAAAAAGAAGTTAACTTTAAGGAAATTAGTTAATATTTATAATAAATTAAACATTAAAATTATGTCAAATAAAAAGTTATCAGAAAAAGAAGTTGCAAAACTAAAAGATTTCCAAATTAAAAATAACGAAATCGTTGTAACATTAGGATCTATTGCATTAAGAAGAGATGCATTAGAGAGACAGGAAGAAAGTGAATTAGAAAAGTTTCAAGCTTTGCAACAAGAACAAAATAAATTTGCTCAAGAGTTGCAAAAAACCTATGGTGATGGTACTATCGACTTAGAAAAGGGAGAAATTGTACCAGCAGGATAGTTTTTTGAAATAGTTTCTAATATTTATAATAAAACAATATTAAATATAATATAAGACAATGGCAGAAACATTAATATCTCCAGGTGTATTAGCACGAGAAAATGATCAATCTTTTATTGGTTCTAGACCCGTTACGTTTGGTGGCGCGATAATTGGACCAGCAATACAAGGACCAGTTGGTATTCCAACAGCGGTTTCATCATATTCTCAATACGAAGCTATTTTTGGGGGCGCAATAGAAAGCGGATCTCAATATTACACATACTTAAATTCAGTATCAGCAAGAAATTACTTTGAACAAGGTGGTGAATCATTATTAGTAACTAGAGTTGTATCTGGTTCATTTACAGCTGCAAATACTTCAGGTAGTGCTACTACAATTATAGCAAACCAAAGTATCGAAGCAAGTACTGGTACTAGAACATCTTTTGAATTAGCAACCCTTTCAGAAGGAACTGTAATGAATAATTACCAAGCTGCAGATTCAGCAGGTGGTACATTAGATAACGGTTCATCAAATAACTTAAGATGGGAAATTGCTGGATCTAATGGTTCATCTGGACAATTTTCATTATTAATTAGACGTGGTAATGATACATCAAACCAAAAAGCAATTTTAGAAACATATAACAACGTTTCACTTGACCCAACAGCTACAAATTATATCTCAAAAGTAATTGGTGATATTTTCTTTACAGTAGCTCAAGATGGAACAGATTATTATGTTAAAGAAAATGGTAATTATCCAAACAGAAGTGCTTATGTAAGAGTAAAAAATGTATTCTTACCTACACCACAATATTTTGATAATAATGGAACTGCAAAAGTAGCATTTACAGGTAGTTTACCAAAAATAGGATCTGGTTCATTTAACGGTGCAACAGGAGCAAACATTTATGGTAACACAGCATTGTTTAACGAAAATATATCAGCAGGAAATATACAAGGTGTTAGTCCAAATGATTATACACAATCAATTAAATTATTAGGTAACAAAGATGCTTACCAATTTAATGTACTAACAGCACCAGGATTAATTAAATCATTACACTCTGCACAAACTAATTTATTAGTAACAACAGCTCAAAATAGAACTGATTGTATAGCAGTAATTGATTTAGTACCAACTGGATCAACAGTAGGAACAGTAACATCACAAGCTTCATCATATGATACTTCATATGCAGCTACTTACTGGCCTTGGGTTCAATCAGTTGATGGAGGAACAGGACAAATAGTTTGGTCTCCAGCTTCAACATTTATACCAGGTGTATATGCATTTACAGATGCTTCTTCAGATCCATGGTTCGCACCAGCAGGTCTAATTAGAGGAGCTTTAGGTAGTGTAGTTAGAGCTGAAAGAAAATTAACATCTGGAAACAGAGACACATTATATGAAGCAAATGTTAACCCAATTGCAACATTCCCAGGAAGTGGAGTTGTAGTATTTGGTCAGAAAACATTACAGAAAAAAGCTAGTGCTTTAGATAGAGTAAATGTTAGAAGATTATTAATAGCATTAAAAAGCTTTATAGTACAAGTATCAGATAACTTAGTATTTGAACAAAATACAATAGCTACAAGAAATAGTTTCTTAAGCCAAGTTAACCCATACTTAGAAAGTGTACAACAAAGACAAGGATTATATGCATTTAAAGTAGTAATGGATGCTAGCAATAATACCCCAGATGTTGTAGATAGAAATGAGCTAGTAGGACAAATTTACCTACAACCAACTAAAACAGCAGAATTTATTATACTAGATTTCAATGTTTTACCAACTGGAGCAACATTTCCATCATAAAAACTAAAAAATAGAATATTTATAATAAAATAATAAAATAAAAAAATGGCAGTATTAAACCCAAACGAAATATTTTTTACAGCTTTTGAGCCAAAACAAAAGAATAGGTTTGTTCTTTACGTAGACGGAATCCCATCTTACCAAATCAAAGGAATGGGAGCTGTAACATTATCACAAGGTACAGTAGCCTTAAACCACATTAACGTTCAAAGGTTTGTAAAAGGTAAAACAACTTGGGGTACAATTCAGATGACGTTATTTGATCCAATTACACCATCAGGTGCTCAAGCATGTATGGAATGGGTTAGATTACATCATGAATCAGTAACAGGTAGAGACGGATATTCAGATTTCTATAAAAAAGATCTTACTTTAGACATATTAGGTCCAGTAGGTGATATCGTATCTGAATGGATTATTAAAGGAGCATTAATTACAGAAGCGAATTTCGGAGATTATAACTGGGATACTGAAAATGCTGCACAAGAAATCCAAATCACAGTACAACCAGATTACTGTATATTAAATTTCTAAAATATTTTACAGATTTATTAAAAATAGCTTGGCTTCGGTCAAGCTTTTTTTTATATTAATATGTATAACTAGAAACACGTTACAAACAAAATAAAGATTATATGAGTGATTATAAATTTCCTACCGAAGAGGTAGAATTACCTTCGAAAGGATTAATATATCCCGAAACTTCTCCATTATCTAAAGGTGTCATTGAAATGAAGTATATGACTGCTAAGGAAGAAGATATTTTAACAAATCAAGCATTTATTAAAAAAGGTATAGTATTAGATAAATTATTAAGATCATTAGTAGTTACTAAAGATGTTAATATAGATGATTTAATAGTAGGTGATAAAAATGCTATTTTAATAGCATCCAGATTATTAGGATATGGTGCTGAATATAAATTTCAATATGGTGGTGAAGAACATATAGTAGATTTAAATGAATTAGATAATAAACCACTTGATGATTCTAAATTCATCAAAGGTAAAAATGAATTTGAATATACAACTCCTACATCAAAAAATACTCTTACATATAAACTAATTACAGGAAGAGATGAGAAGGCTATTGATAGAGAAATAGCTGGATTGAAAAAAATCAATAAAGAAGGATCATTTGCTCTAACTACAAGATTAAAATTTTCTATTATTGCTGTAGATGGTGATGATAGTAAAAAAGCAGTACGTGACTTTGTAGACAATGCATTCCTTGCCAGAGACTCCAGGGCTTTTCGAGAACACATAAAACATACACAGCCTGACGTGGATATGAATATAGTTCTTGATAGCGGAGAGGAGGTAGAAGTCCCTATCGGACTTAGCTTTTTTTGGCCTGACTATTAATGCCGCACCCCAAGTAAGGTTAAATTTATTTTCCCAAATAAATCAAATAGTATTTCACGGCAAAGGTGGATATGATTATCATACTGTGTATAATATGCCTATATGGTTAAGAAATTATACATTTTCAGAAATCCAAAAATGGTATGATAAAGAAAAAAAGGCACATGAAGATGCTGCTAAAGGAAAAGAAAAAACTACATTAGTAAATTCTGATGGTAAAGTAAATGTGCCAGCATTTGCAGAAGCTAGTAAACCATTTAAAGGTAAAAGTAGTTACAAATAGGTTTTGTTTTTAATATTTATAATAAAACCAACTATTAATGGCATTATTCGATGATATAAATAAAGCTAACGCTGAGTTAGAAAAATTACGAAAACAATTTTTCGAATTAACTGGCAATCAAGCCCCTTTATTTGAAGTTAATAATATTAAAGAGGCTAATGCAGCTATAAATACTATGAATAAATCCCTTGCTCAAACGCAAAGGGAAATTGCTGAATTAGATAGAGGTTTTGGTGGTATAGCAGATGAAATAGAGGGTATACTTAAAGAATTGGGTAAAACTAAAGACCCAATAAAAATCGCTACCAAAGAACTTGGTATTCAAGAAAAAATAGCTAGAAAATTAAGAGACGATCAAGCTGGGATAAGCAAATTATCCATGAGTGAGCTTAAAGCTTTACAATCTAAACAAAAATCATCCCAAGATATTATAAAAGCTAAGACAGATGAGTTAAAATCAAATCTTGGTTTACAAAATTCAACTGAAGAACAAGTAAAAGCTGAATTAAAAAGATTACAAAACGGAACAGCAGAAGAAAAGAAAAAAGCTGAATTATTAGCAATGTCAATGGACGAAGAAAACGTTCAAACTAGACTGGCGCAGCAAATTAAAAAAAGAATTAAAGAAGAAGAAAACATGGCAAAAGCCATGGGGGTTACTGGTGGTGTACTTAAAGGAGTAAAAGGAACTTTAGATGCTATGGGATTCGGTGGTTTAGCAAATGTGCTAAACTTAGAAGAGGCCAATAAGGCAATGGAGAAAACGGCTAAAGAACTTGGCATTAGTGATAAAAAAGCAGCTTCATTTGGAGATAAATTAAAAATAGCAACTGCAGGAGCTGCAGCATTGGGAGAAGGATTAATGACCGCCCTAACAGATCCAGCAACTATAATGGTTGGTCTTACAAAAGGTCTAATGGATGCTTTTAAACATATTGATGCAGATACATCTAGTATAGCTAAAAATATGAATATGTCTTATGATGAGGCATTAAAGGTTACAAAAGAAATGAAAACCCAAGCGGCAGAATCAAATGATGTTTTTGTCACTACAGCGGGAATGGTTGAAACTATGGGAGCTGTAAATGCTGCATTAGGGACTTCAGTTCAATTATCACAACAACAAGCTACAGAATTTACCTCAATGAGGGAACAGGCTGGTTTTACTAACGAAGAATTACTTGGAATACAAGCACTTTCCGCAACTACAGGAAAGGGTATGAAAGAAATTACAGGTGAATTCATGGCTCAAGCTAGATTAAAAGGGCAAGAATTAGGTGTAGCATTAAATGAAAAAGATTTATTAAAAGATATTCAAAATGTATCAGCAGCCACAACATTATCATTTGGTAAAAACCCAGCTTTAATAGCAGAAGCAGTAGCAGCTACTAAGGCATTAGGTTTAGAAATGGGTCAAGTAGAAAGTATAGCAGATAGCTTGCTAAACTTTGAAGATTCTATTAAAAATGAAATGGAAGCTGAATTACTACTTGGAAAAGATTTAAATTTAGAAAAAGCAAGACAAGCAGCTTTAGATAATGATTTAGTTACATTAGCAGAAGAAATAAACGCACAAATTGGTTCATCAGCTGACTTTGCTGAAATGAATAGAATTCAACAGGAAGCAGCAGCAAAAGCTGTTGGTATGAATAGAGAGGAATTAGCTAGTATGTTATTTACTCAAGAACAATTAGTAGGATTAAGTGCTGAAGAAACTGCTATTAGAGAAAAACAAATACAAGATTTAGAAGCAAAAGGTTTATCACAAGCTGAGATAAAAGAAGAATTAGCAAATACTTCTATTGAACAATTAGAAGAACAAGCAGGTATAACAGATAGAATAAATGCATCTATAGAAAAAATGAAAGAAGCATTTGGAGCAGTAGCATTAGCTTTAGCCCCAATTGTTAGTGGTATGGCTAGTTTCTTTACATTTTTAGCAGAATCACCTATATTATTAGGTGCTTTAGTAGGTGTATTAGGAACATTAGCAACAATACAAGCTGGATTAGCAATATCTAGTATGGTAACAGCAGTTGGTGGTATTTTTAAAAGTTTCTCAGGAATACCATTTGGACTAGGTATACCAGCCGCAATTGCAACTGTAGTAGGACTAGGTGGTTTAATTGGAGGTGTAATAGCAGCTATTCCTAAAGGAGATGATGTTGTAATGCCAGGCAGTTCAGGTGGAGGATATGGTAGTAGAATGTTAAAAGGACCAGAAGGTGTTATATCATTAAATAATAAAGATACAGTTATAGCAGGTACTAATTTATTCCCTAAAGGAGATGATGTTATGTCAGCACCTGCAGGAGCGATATCAATGCCAGGTAACGCAGCATCTGAAAAAACTAATCAATTACTTACTCAAATGGTTGGATTTCAAAAGAAACAACCTGGTTTTTCAAGAGTAAGTTTATACGAAGTACAATAATACAATATTTATAATAAAATAAACAATCATGAGTATACTTAAAAAATTAGAAAAAGATGGCTCTCAATTGAGTGGTTTAGATGGACAAACTCCACAACCTAAGGATTTTTCAACTTCTACATTACATGATGAATATTCTTTGAATGATTCACCTGTAGCAGCAGCTGTAAGACCTTTAAATGGTGTTTTACCTAAACCTACACAATTAGCCCCAACTAGCCAAGTTCAGTATGTACAAAACTTACCTGAAACAGGAAAGTTAAGAAGCTAATATATGCCATTAATCGACTATCAAACGAGATTTACCGAATTAAAATATGGTAGAGATCGATTTGGGGAAAAAGCGGACGATAACTCAAGTAAACAACCGTATATAAAATCTCAAATCCCAGAAGAATATTTGGGGAAAACAGGAGGAGATGATTTTTTATTACGTGGTGGTACACTTGTGCCTAGAGTAATTGGAGACGATATTAGTCGAATGACCAAATTAATGCTTGGGAAAGGCAACCCAAAAGGACCTTTATTTATAGCAAAACAAAATATGCTATCCCTAACGAATGTTAATTCAGGAGCAGGGATGAAAAGCTGGAAACCACCAGTAAAATCAACTAGAATTGGACAATTTTTCCAAAACTTAGCTGAAAGCATAGCTGATTTAGTACCATTAAATCAAGGTATTTATTCCCCACTTAATACATTAGCATCAGTATTAGCTGCACCTACAGGAGTTAAATTTGTAAAACAAGGATATGATCCTACATTAGCTACTAATCCTGATAACCCATTTTCATTTGGATCTAATCCTGATGGAAATTTACCTTTAGCATTACCAACTTACTTACGTACTATTTTTCCTGAAGGTTTAGGAAATATAGATGAATCAAGAACTAGAATGACTGGTTTATTAGGTAAAATGATAGGAGGAAATATAGGTAAAACATATTTAGATTATAGTGGTGGACCGGGTGCATTTTTAGGTATAGGTAAAACAAAATTAAAAGTAGCTAGAGGTGCAAATACAATATACGCTACAGGAGAACAACCAGATAATTTCTTTGCTTCAGGTATATTAAGAGGTGGTAGTCCAAAAACACAAGGTAATCCAATAGGAAAATTAGTATTATCTCAATCAGAAATAGAAGCATACGCTGATGCAAATGCAGCATCTATAACTGGGATTACAAATGTTCCAAATTTCCAAAAAGTAATAGCACCTAACGGAAACCCAGAAATTCCAAATACTTTAAGCTATATAGAAAAAAATTATGGTAAAAGAGTTAATTTAGGAGATCCTGGTAAAAAAGGTAATTTATCAAGTTATACAATAGGTAAAAGAATTGGACCAATAGGAATTAATAATAATACCGCTGCTCGAAATTCACAATATGATTCCGAAGCAATTTTAGATAAAGTTAATCGTTATCCTTTATATCAATCTTCTAATGTAAAAACAGATGATCCACTTTTAAATGATTTTGTTAAATTTAGAATTGGTGTAATTGATAATAAAGATCCAAGAAATAAAACATATATTCACTTTAGAGCAATAATTGATAATTTTAGTGATAATTATAGTTCTGATTGGGAAGCAACTAAATTTATGGGTAGAGGTGAAAGTTTCTACAAATATAAAGGATTTGATAGAGATATTTCATTAGCATGGACAGTAGTAGCTCAATCAAAAGGTGAATTAATACCAATGTACCAAAAATTAAATTATTTAGCTTCAGTATGTGCTCCATCTTATTCAGATAGCGGGTATATGCGAGGGAATTTAATTACATTAACGTTAGGAGGATGGTGTTATGAACAACCAGGATATATGAGTGGAATAAGTTTAGATGTACCTACAGATGCACCTTGGGAATTAGCATTACCTGATGGAGCAGGAACAGAAACAACTTCCGCTGGAGTATCAACAGATCCTTCAGTTAAAGAAATGCCTATGATGGTTAGTGTATCAGGATTTAAATTTACTCCAATTCATAACTTTGTGCCCTCTATACAACAAAATGATTATGATGGAAAAGGTGGATTTATTAGCAAATATGGAAATGAAAAATATATAGCATTAAAAGCATCATCTGGAGATAATTACAACCAAAATACAGATAAAAACTTAAATTATATACCTTCATAATGGCAACAGGAAGATATTCATATACAAGAATAGTAAGCCCAATTAAGGCTGATACCCAAAGAGGTCCTAGACGCTATAGAACAACTAAATACCCAGAAGTACCTTTAGTTGAATCAGACATATATGTTTATGCTAATACAGGAGATAGATTTGATTCATTAGCTCAACAATATTATAACAATTCTTCTTATTGGTGGATAATTTCTATTGCAAATGATAGTTTAAGACAAGATTCATATTATGTACCGTTAAACCAACAAATAAGAATACCTCAAGAAATAGGACCAATTCTTAGTGCTTTTAATAAATTAAACAATGTATATTAGTTATGGGAAATTTATTAGGAGAAGCGATTGAGTTTTATGTCTCGGAACAAGTAAGAGCAAGACAAGAACTACTTGGTAAGGGTTTTAACAATCCCAACTTAACAACTACTGATTTAAATTTAATTAACAATAAAAATGCTTGGTTAAAATTAGCATCAAGTGTATATGTTGGTAATCCTTCTTTGATAAAAGAAGCAAATTCTATTGAAGGTATAAAAGAGGAAGAACTTAATGCTTTACGTCAACTACCAGAAGAAAGATTAAGATCAATAGGTCTTGATATAAATGAAATGGCAGGATTAAATTTAGCTAAAAAAACAGTATTGTTTAATACTTTATCTGAATGGGATAGTAAAGCACAAAAATATAATTTTAGATCAGGTATAGTAAATAAAAAACTAACAAAAGACAATGTTTGGAATAATAATAATTCATATGGATTAGGTAGTCCAAGTAAAGGATTACAACCATCTCCAGGATTAATAGGCTTGAGTATTGAAAATATGAATAGAGGTTCTATTAGAGAAGCAAATATAGAAATAAAGTGCTTTAATAAAATCCAATTTGAAATATTAGATTTAGTTTATCTTAGATTAGGATACCATATGTTAATAGAATGGGGTTGGGATAAATATATTAGTGCAGATCAAGCTTCACCTTATAAAGAAATGGGTAATACTGTAATTGAAGAAAATTGGTTTGAGGGTTATAATACACAAAACTTTGCTAAAATAAACAATCAAATTAGAAGAAAAAGAATACAATATGAAGGAAATTATGATGGATTTATAGGTAGAGTATCTAATTTTGATTGGAATATGGAAAGTGATGGTTCTTTTACAGTTTCTTTAAAATTGATTTCAACAGGAGATATAATTGAATCAATGAAAACTAATTTAGCTTTATCATCACAAGTATTACAAGATGTTAAAAAAAGTGTTAATCTTAATAGACAACAATTTGAATATAAAGCAGATTCTAATGAATTCAAATCAGTTATAGTTTCAAAGGCAGCTGAAAGTACAATACACTATGAATTATTTACTGATTTAATTAGTAAAGATATTGAGTGGGGTGTAAAAGCAAGTGCAGATGGTTTTTTTGAAACTGATAATTTTTTTAAAAAAGCAGTAACTGCAAATCATTATTTAAATTTATTTCAAATAGGTTTTGATAAATATGAAATTGGAAGAAATAATTATAAATTTTATGATCAACCTAATGATGGAGATGGAACTGATTTAGAAATTTTATTAGATGAAGAAGGATTTAAAGAAGGACTAGATGATCATTTAGGTTATTTTCTTTCATTTGGGATGCTTTTAAATAAAATAAAAATATTATTAGTACCTAATCTATCAGATGACCAAATGATTCAAATAGATTCAGATGTAGACAGTAATATATGTAGTGTATTTCCTAATTTAATTTCATTAGACCCAAGAGTTTGTTTTATTAAACCATTTATAGCAGAAGGAATTGCTAATAATGGTACAAATACAACATATGTAGATTCTACAACTACTATAATACAAGATATACCATTAGATTTTGGGCATGTTGAAAAAAAGGTTAATGATAAGACAGGTAAAGAATCAGTATGTGTTTATGGCAAAATAATGAATATATATTTAAACTATGATTTTGTAGGTAAATGTTTAGAAAAAGCAAGAAATGATGATGGTGATATTACTTTATTTTCATTTTTAAAACATATAACAGGTGGAGTTAATAAAGCTTTAGGTAATACAACTAAATTAGAAGTTACTTTAAGAGATGGAAATAGAGTTGTAATTATAGACCAAAATCCAATCGTAGGGTTAGATGATGTGTTTCCACAATTGAAACAAGATACTGTTACTAATTTTAATTTATTTGGGTTTAATACAACATCTAATACAACAACTTCAAATTTTGTAAAAGATTTTAAATTTACATCAAAATTAACACCCCAAACAGCAAATCAAATATCAATTGGAGCTGCTGCTGGAGGTTTAAAAACAGCAAATAGTGATTTATCTGGATTTGCTAATTGGAATAAGGGATTAGAAGATAATATGGCTTATGGATATAATGATCCTATTGAAAAACAAGATAAAAATCTATCAGAGGGTAATGGTAGAACTATCACTAGATCTGAAACCCAAAGAATTTATAAAGCATGGAAAGCTGGTGATAAGGATGAATATGGTGGGTTTTTAAATTGGTCAAAAAGAGATAATCCAACAACAACTTTTGAATCATTAAGTGGAACAGGATATAGAGAAGTAGATAAGTGCCCTATAACAAAAGGATCATATCAAGATTTTACTTGGGAACAATATGCGTTAGCAGTTGATTCTTGGTTAACTGCAAGAAAAAATAAAAAAGCAAGAGAAGATGAAGACAATAGAAACGTTTTAGAAAAATGGTCAGGTGATTATCTTTTTTACTTAGTCCGAGCTTTTGGAGGTATAGCTCAAGGTGGATATGAAAATAAAAAACAACGATATCTAGCCATGGATGAAAAGTTTATTAAAGAAGGACAAAAATGTTTTAGAGCATATAAAAGTATAGTTAATAATCAAGCATTTGAAAAATCATCTAATCCTTCAAACCAATCAGGATTTATTCCATTAGACTTATCTGTTACTTGTGATGGTATAGGAGGTTTTAAAATTTATAATGCTTTAAATGTAAATCAAGATATAGATTCCTTACTACCTTATCAATATAAAAATATTAGTAACTTTTTAATTCAAAAAGTAAATCATAAAATAGATGATAATAATTGGGAAACAACTTTAGAAACGTTATCAATCCCAAAAATACAACCACCTAATCCAAACGAAATAGACCTATATAAAACAACAAAAGGAAAATTAAATCCTTATAACCCAGGACCTGATTTTACTCCAACTAAACAACCATGGAGTGCAGTATTTATTTCTTATGTAGTAAATAAAGTAGCAGGAGTTAAATTCCCAGTAGCAACAGCTCATAGAATTTATGCTAATTCTTTATATGATGCTTCTCAAGGATTTAAAGTTAATCAAGGATTTAGATACAGACCAGTTTATGGAACATATGCTGGATGGAGGGTAACAAGTCCATTTAGAGTAAAAAGTGGAGTTTATGAAAGTAAAGTACAAGATTGGTTTGTACCAAAAGTAGGAGATATATTTGTATACAATAGAAGTGGTAATACAAATAGATTCTCAGGTGGAAATTGGTCAGGAGCAACTCATGGAGATATTATAACAGAAGTTACTGGAAAAGCTGGTACAAATTGGAGTGCTAGAGCAATAGGTGGTAATTTAAGTGATACTTCTAGATTCTCACCAAAAACAGTAAATATTACAAGATCATGGTTAGACAATAAAGCATCAAATAGATTGTTTGTTGTATTAAGGCACTTTAGTCAAGGTCAAGCAATAGCTAATGCCGCAGTAGCAGAAAAGAATTTCTGGGCAGGAAGAAAAGAAACAGTAGCAAATAACCCACCAGAAGGTGATAATGAATTATTTGAAAGAATGACAGCATATTGGGCACTTTGTGGTATTAAAGCACCACAATGGGGACCAGATCCTGATCCATCATTAGCAGCTCAAAATACACAAACAGATAATTTTAATTAAACATGTATTATCCACCATCACAAATAGTAACAAATCAATATTCATCTGGAGGTGAATTCCGACTTAATGGAGTAAACTATCAGGGGGATTATTGGTATACTTCTGATGGAAAATATTTTACTGGTAAAAGTCCCCAAGACAATCCAAATGCACCTTTAAATAGAGTCTCGTTAGCTAAAGCAAAACCACAAGATCCTAAAAATGTAGAATCTATTGTTATTAGATCAAGGTACAATATTAACCCAACTTATTATAAAGCATTAGGAAAAGATTTTAACCCAGCACTATTAGATGCTGAGGCCCCACAACCACCTTTACCTATGTTACCTTTCCCAACAGATAAAGATTATGAATTTGGAGAATTTCAAAGGTATTTTGCTAAAAAGAATAATGAAGCTAAATACATAGAAACAGATAAAAGAACTTATGAAGGATTAGTAAATCAAAACCCAAAACTACAATTTAGTTTATACACTCCAGTAACAATACCATGGACACTAGATGGTAAAATGAAAGATACTTTTTTAACAAATAAAAACATAGTTGAATTAGTAGTTGCAAGGAGCAGATGGTTTGGTTTTACAAGGTATTTTAAAGGCGATTATTTAAAATATTTTAAATTTGAATCTAATGAGAATTTATTTACTGATGGTACTGAATTTGTATTGAGATCAACAGGTAGAAAATATAAAGGCTTCTATCATGTACATCCTACAAAAGGGCCTATGGAAGGAAAACAACATAAAAAACAATTTCATGATTTTTTAGATCCTATATTTGATAATGTAGAAATAGGCACATCAAGAAGAGTTAATAGACCACGTGGAGGCTACTAAGTAGTTTCATATATTGAGGTCAAAATGGTTTTAAAATGGTTTTATGTATTGGTTAATAGAAGAAAAAGACCAAATAGAGTTTTTGTTAAATAGTGGTTATAAAGAAGTATTTATTGAGGTTATTCCATATAATGATAGAATACATCCAAGATTAAATAATATATCTCTTATTTATATTCGCCCACTTAACGCTACTAAAGGGTATATGCTATGCATTAACCATAGTGAGGCTTTGAATGCGTTAAATACCGAATTAGACACATTATTTAACAAATTTGACGTAATATATTGCCGTGATAAAAAAGAATTATTACACTATTTTCCGTTAAAAACTCTTCGCGATGTAAATTCGGGTCCTAATCCGTATATACGATCAACTACTAGAGCACATGACATTATGTATAATCGAGATGGTGACAATCCTAAGATTAACTTATGTATCCCTATTGTGAAACACTATGAAATGTGTGAAACCATTTTTGAGAATTTAAAAACGAATATTAACGAAAAAACAACAGATTATGATGAATTCTTTAACAGTAGAGTATCCGTGGTATTCAACGCTCTCGAGCGAAGTGGATTACGAATACACGTACCAACATTCGAAGGATACTTCCATCCCGTTGATAGTGAATACGTCTACACTCAGTACAACTTAAAAACACTAACAACTAGACCCAGTAATAAATTTAAAAACGTAAATTATGCCGCACTTAATAAAGAAAACGGATGTAGGCAAGCTTTTATACCAACTAATGATAAATTTGTTGAGTGTGATATTAGTGCTTACCATCCTAGTTTGTCTTGTCGTCTCATTGATTATAATTTCCCCACTGTGGATATTCACAGTCATTTACAATCGCTCTATGGAGTAAGTTATAAAAAATCAAAAGAACTAACATTTAAACAACTATACGGAGGAGTATTTAAGGAATATGAACATCTGGAATACTTTAAAAAAATAAAAGAGTATATACGTAATCTATGGTTGTTATTTGAGCACGGAGAGGATATAGTGTGTCCGATTTCGAGTTTTGTTTATAACAAAAAAGATTATGATAATATGAACCCACAAAAACTATTTAATTATTTGTTACAAAACTTGGAGACATCAATGAACGTTCGTATACTGTGGGACGTACTTTGTTTATTGAAAGGAAAAAATACAAAACTGAGATTATATACATATGATTCGTTTTTATTTGATTGGGATGAGAAGGAAGAACAATTAATGGAGGAAATAAAAGATATTTTCAAAAAATATAAATTTAATATAAAAATAAAACAAGGTTATGATTACGACTTTAAAAAATAAATCAAATACGTATAATGTGAACTATGATGTGTTAACATCATTAAATAACATTGGAGATTTGAATAATAAACTGTTCTGTACATTTACTGATCTAGATAATTTAGATGCTTTAATTGAAGAAATTACTTCAAAGTATACAATTATTTACAATAAAATGTTTGTTCTTGAAATTATAGGCAAGGATGAATATGTTGTAACTTATAATGTAGATCAGGGCAATGTACATACGATACCAGAAAATACGATTCTTGTTCATAGGAAGAAGGAATCGAACACGTTATATACTATTAACGCTTTAAATGAATTAATTAAAAAGCTTAATGGTGGTGTTGTTGATACCAAATATCAAGTAGATTGGCAACATTATAAAAATTGTGTATTGCTTACCCAACACAATGAACTAAACCAACTAAATACTAAGATTCATAAAATAATCGAAGTATAGTTTGGCTCCCCAAATCCCATTTTGTATATTGGGACTACATAAACATTAAAATTAAAATAGTAAAGTTATGGATTTAAATGCATTAAAGCAAAAATTGGACACGCTCCAACAAAAAACTCCTGCTGGTGGACAAAAGAGAGACTATAGTCTTACTTTTTGGAGACCTACAGTAGGAAAACAACAAATTAGAATTGTACCGTCAGCTCACAATCCTAAAAACCCATTTACGGAATTAAAATTCTATTATGGTATTACAAACAAAGTTATGGTTTCTCCACTTAATTGGGGTGAAAAAGATCCTATTGCTCTGTTTGCTAAGAAACTTAGAGAAGAGTATACTAAAGAAAATTACTTATTAGCTAAGAAATTAGATGCTAAAACTAGAATCTTTGTACCTGTTATTGTTAGAGGTGAAGAAGATAAAGGTGTTAGATTATGGCAATTTGGAAAGTTAATTTATGAAGAATTACTTTCATTAGCAGTAGATGAAGAAATTGGTGATTATACTGATATTGTAAATGGTAGAGACCTTACAATTGAAACAGTAGGACCTGAATCTACAGGTACTCAATATAATAAGTCATCAGTTAGAGTTAGATTAAAGCAAACACCATTAAGTGATGATGCTGCTCAAGTTGAGAAATGGACTAAAGACCAACCAGATCCAAATGGTGAGTTTAAAAGGTTTACATTTGATGAAATGAAAGTTGCTTTAGAAAAATGGTTATCACCAGAAGACACTAATGAGGGAGATATTATATCTGAACCTGCAAGTGATTTTGAAAGTGAAGAACCAAAATCTAATTTTAGTTTAGATACTTCAAATGTAAAGAAAAATAAAGCAGACCAGTTCGACTCCTTGTTTGATGGAGATGGTAAAAAAGATGATTTACCGTTCTAAGTATGGCAAAGAGAAAATCGAAATCATTATCGGCAGCTGTTTCTAAGGAAATACAATCTAAATTTGATTTATCAAGTTTTAAGAATAAGAAAGGACTAGATAAGAATGTTAAGTTTAAGGACCAAGAATGGTTACCTTTATCAAAAGCATTCCAAGATGTTACTTCTATTCCTGGTATTCCTATGGGACACATTGTGCTTCTAAGAGGGCATTCCGATACAGGTAAAACAACAGCAATGATTGAAGCAGCAGTATCTGCGCAAAAGCGTAGAATACTGCCTGTATTCATTATTACTGAGATGAAATGGAATTGGGAACATGCAATCCAAATGGGGTTAGACATTAACATTCAGAGAGATGAAAGTGGAGAAATTACAGATTATGATGGTAATTTCCTTTATGTTGATAGAGAAACTATTCACTCAATTGAAGATGTAGCAGCATTTATTTTAGATTTATTAGATGAACAAAAGAAAGGTAATTTACCTTATGATTTATTATTTTTATGGGATAGTATTGGATCAGTACCTTGTGAAATGTCTATTAAATCAAATAAAAATAACAATGAATGGAATGCTGGTGCAATGTCAACACAGTTTGGTAATAATGTAAATCAAAGAATTACATTATCTAGAAAAGAATCTTCTGTATTTACTAATACATTAGTTTGTATTAATAAAGTTTGGACAGCTAAAGCAGAATCACCTATGGGTAAACCTAAATTAATGAATAAAGGTGGATTTGCAATGTGGTTTGATTCAACATTTGTAGTTACATTTGGTAATATTTCAAATGCTGGTACATCTAAAATTAAAGCAATTAAAGATGGTAAGCAAGTTGAATTCGCTAAAAGAGTAAATGTTCAAGTTGATAAAAACCATATTAATGGTGTTACTACTAGGGGAAGAATTGTTATGACTCCACATGGTTTCATAAATGATACTGATAAAGAACTAAAACAATATAAATCTGATAATGTAGCTGATTGGGCTAAAGTATTAGGTGGTAGTGATTTTGATATCATTGAAGAAGAATTTGTGGATAACGTATCGCATTTCGAACAAGAACCAGAATAAATTATGAAGCATAAAGAACTATTTAAGTTGCTGGACGAAGTCCAGGAGCATGGGGAGGAGTCAACTCAGAAAAGACATGATAAAGTATTATTAATAGATGGTTTAAATCTATTTTTTAGAAACTTTGCAATGATGAACATGGTAAATCCAGATGGAATTCATATAGGTGGACTGGGTGGTTTCTTCCGTTCTTTAGGTGCTTTAATAAGACAAACACAACCTACATCTGTTTATGTAGTATTCGATGGTGCGGGTTCTACTGCTAGTCGTAAGAACCTGCACTCCGAATACAAAGAGGGTAGAAATTTAAATAGAATTACTAACTGGGATGCTTTTGATAATTTAGAAGAAGAACATGATTCAAAAGTAGATCAAATAGTTCGTATAATTCAATATTTAAAATTATTACCTGTTAAAACATGTGTACTTGATAAAGTAGAAGCAGATGATATTATAGCTGTATTAGCAGAAAAATTAGTTGAAAAACATAATTCAACTTGTTTTATTGTATCTAGTGATAAAGATTTTGTACAGTTAGTAACTGATAAAATTATATTATATAGACCAATAGAAAAAGAATATTATACTCCAAAAACAGTAAAGGAAAAATTTGGTGTACTATCTGAAAATTTTATTCTATATAAAACATTATTAGGTGACAATTCAGATAATATTCCTGGGGTTAAAGGTTTAGGTGTAAAGGGTATATTTAAAAAATTTCCTGAATTACAAACTGAATCACTTACATTAGAAGATATTTTTGACATTTCTACTAGGAAATTTAAAGATCATGTTGTATATTCGAGGATATTACAGAATCGAGGGCAAATAGAAACTAGCTATAAAATTATGGATTTAAGTATTCCAATGATAAGTGAAAAAGAAGTTGAATATCTAAATGAAGTAATAAAAGAAGACATACCAGATTTAAATTCTGAAATGTTTATTTCTTTCTATAATGAAGATAAAATGGGAGGAATGATTAGGAATTTAGACGTATGGTTAAAAGAATATTTTGAACATTTTAAAGGTTATAAAAATTGACATTAACAACATTAAATCAATACGGACCAGACTTTCAAATTAAAGTTTTATCCTCTTTATTAACACATAAGGGTTTTTTAACTAATATACATGATATTATTAGTGATGAATATTTTGAAAATAGTGCACATAAATGGACTATTAAACAAATATTAAAATATTATGATAAGTATCATACAACACCATCACTTGAAGTATTAAAGGTTGAATTACAAAAAGTAGATAATGAAGTATTACAGATATCCCTTAAAGAACAGTTAAAACAAGCTTATGTTGCCTCAGATGAGGATTTAAAATATGTTCAAGAAGAATTTACTAACTTTTGTAGAAACCAACAATTAAAGAAGGCACTTATGTCTTCAGTTGATTTATTAAAAGGTGGTGATTTTGAATCAATTAGAATGTTGGTTGATAATGCTTTAAAAGCAGGCCAAGATAAAAACATAGGACATGAATATATTAAAGACATTGAGGAACGTTATAGAGCAAATTCAAGAATTACTATTCCTACACCTTGGCCTAAGATTGATAAATTATTACAAGGTGGACTGGGAAATGGAGATTTTGGTCTTATTTTTGGTAATCCTGGAGGTGGTAAATCGTGGTCTCTTGTAGCATTAGGGGGATATGCTGTTAGACTGGGATATAACGTTCTTCACTATACTTTGGAATTAGGTGAAGATTATGTAGGAAAAAGATATGATGCTTTCTTTACTCAAATTCCAGTTAATAAGACTGATGAATTAAAACCAAAGGCAGAAGAAATAGTACCTCAATTGCCTGGTAGACTTATTATCAAAGAATTCCCAACAGGAAGGGCAACAGTATCAACTATTGAATCACATATTGCAAAAGTTGCAAATATGGGATGTAAAGCAGATTTGGTACTTATTGATTATGTAGATCTTCTTTCATCAAGAAAGAAAAATCGTGAGCGTAAGGACGAAATTGATGATATTTATACAAGCACAAAAGGATTAGCTAGAGAATTAGATATACCTATTTGGTCAGTTTCCCAAGTTAACCGTGCTGGTGCAAAAGATGAGATTATTGAAGGTGATAAAGCAGCTGGTTCTTATGATAAGCTGATGATCACTGATTTTTCAATGTCTTTATCACGTAAAAAAGAAGATAAAGTAAAAGGTACAGGTAGATTTCATATTATGAAAAACAGATATGGCATGGATGGTCTTACATTTTCGGTTAAAGCCGATACTGCAACAGGCCATTTTGAAGTTCATAATTATAATACTGATTTTGAAGAAGATGAACATATTACCCCTCCTACTAAAACCAACAAATTTGATACAGATACAGATAGATTTGATAAGGCTTTACTTCGACAAAAATTAGAGGGTTTTAAAGAAAACTTACAATAACTTATTAAATATTAATTATGGCAAAAACATCTTTACTGCAGGAACGTGTCGTTTATAAACCATTTGAATACCCAGTAGCTCACGATTATTGGATGAAACAACAACAAGCACATTGGTTACATACTGAAGTGCCAATGATGTCAGATGTAAACGATTGGAAACAAAATTTAAATGATACAGAAAAAAATATAATTGGTTCTATCTTAAAAGGATTTGCACAAACTGAAACTGTAGTAAATGATTATTGGTCTTCATTAGTAACTAAATGGTTCAGAAAACCAGAGGTTATTAAAATGGCTGTTACTTTTGGTGCCTTTGAAACAATTCATGCAGAAGCTTATTCTTTGTTAAATGAAGAATTAGGATTAGATGATTTTAGTGAATTTTTAGAAGATGAAACTACAATGGCTAAAATAGAAGCATTAACTGAAGTTAGAGATTCTCATGATGGTACTCCTAATTGGCATGAAAGAGCTAAATCATTAGCAATCTTTTCTGCATTTACAGAAGGAGTTAATTTATTTTCATCTTTTGCTGTTTTATTATCTTTTAAATTAGATAATAAACTTAAAGGTGTAGGTCAAATAGTTGAATGGAGTATTAGAGATGAATCATTACATTCAGATGCGGGTTGTTGGTTATTTAGAACATTATTAAAAGAACATCCAGAATTTGATACTCCTGAATTAAGATCTGATATTGAAGAAGCAGCTAGACTATCTTTAAAATTAGAATTAGATTTTATTGATAAAGTATATGAAATGGGTGATTTAAAAGGGTGTCCAAAATATGATTTAATATCTTTTATTAAACATAGAGTAAATACAAAAATGAGTGATCTAGGATATGGGGCGATAGTTAATGGTATAGATCAAGAAGCAGTACAAAGAATGAGTTGGTTTGATAATTTATCAGGTGGAAAACAACATACAGATTTCTTTGCAAATAGAGTAACAAATTATAGTAAAGGTGTTCAAAATTGGGATGCCGCATCAATATTTTAATATGGATAATAATTTAATAGCAGATTATAGTAATTGGGTAGCAGGAAAAGAATACCCTGAATGGATGGATGAAATATCTTTAGCAACAATTTCTAAAGGTTATTTACTTCCTGGTGAAACAGTAAAAGCTGCATATAGAAGAGTAGCAAATGCAGCGGCACATAGACTTAAAAAACCAGAATTAGCTAGTAAATTTTATAAATATATTTGGAATGGTTGGATAGGATTAGCATCACCTGTTATATCAAATATGGGTACTGATAGAGGTTTACCTATTAGTTGTTTTGGTGTAGATACACCCGATTCTATACGTGGAATTGGTTTAACTAACGCAGAACTAATGAAATTAACCGCCTCTGGTGGGGGTGTAGGTATTAGCGTATCTCGTATAAGAAAACGTGGAGAAGGAATTACTGGAAATGGTAAAAGTGAAGGTGTAGTTCCGTGGTGTAAAATTTATGATTCATCCATTATTGCTACTAATCAGGGTAATGTTCGTAGAGGAGCAGCATCTGTTAACTTAGATATTGAACATGGTGATATTGATGAATTTTTAGAAATTCGTAGACCTAAAGGTGATCCTAATAGACAATGTTTAAATTTACATCAATGTGTTGTTGTAGGTGATTCATTTATGAGAAAATTAGAAGCTAGAGACCCAGAAGCAATGAATAGATGGGCTAAAGTTTTAAAAGCAAGAATGGAAACAGGAGAACCTTACATTATGTTTAAAGATAATGTAAATAAAAATAATCCTATAGCTTATAGAATGCATAATTTAGATGTTTCTATGACTAATATTTGTTCTGAAATTACATTATTTACAGATGAAGAACATTCATTTATTTGTTGTTTATCATCTTTAAATTTAGCTAAATATGATGAATGGAAAGATACTGATACTGTTGAATTAGCAACCTGGTTTTTAGATGGTGTAATGCAAGAATTTATTGATAAATCAAATGGTAAAGATTCATTAAAAAGAACTCATGCTCATGCTAAAAAAGGTAGAGCATTAGGTTTAGGTGTAATGGGTTGGCATACTTTCTTACAACAAAAAGGATTACCTTTTGCTTCAATTGCTTCTACTGTTCATACAAGAAATATTTTTAATAAAATTAGAATGGAAGCAGAAACTGCATCTATGAATTTAGCAGCTGAGTATGGAGAACCTTTATGGTGTAGAGGAACTGGTATGAGAAATACTCATTTATTAGCAGTAGCTCCTACAGTTTCTAATTCTGTTATTTGTGGTGGTATTAGTGCTGGTATTGAACCTTTACCTGCTAATGTTTATACTTTTAATGGTGCTAAAGGTACTTTTATTAGAAAAAATAAATCATTAGAAGCTTTACTTGAATCTAAAGGTGAGAATAAAGAAAAGTGGTGGAAACAAATGCTACAAGAAGGAGGATCAGTCCTAAATCTACCAGATAATGTATTATCCGCAGATGAAAAAGAAGTATTTTTAACATTCTCAGAAACAAATCAATTAGAATTAGTTAAACAAGCAGCTGAAAGACAAAAATATATTGACCAAACTCAATCATTAAATTTATCTTTTGATCCTAACGACTCACCTAAATGGATTAACCAAGTCCATATGGAAGGTTGGAAGTTGGGTGTCAAAACATTCTATTATTTGCGAACTGACTCAGTAATTAAAGGAGATTTAGGAAGTAGACAAGCAGATTGCCTATCTTGCGATGGATAGACGAATCTAGAAATATCCTCACATATTTATCGCCAAACATAAATAGATACATAACATGAGGATTTTAGTGTTAATTGTTGCATTATTCCTAGCTATTCCGGCTACCGCTCAGGAAAAGGATAAGAAAAACATATTCAAAGAATTTTATAAAGATTTCTTCAAATATGCTACAGTATATGGTGCTGGTGATTATAGATCAGCTTATGAATCATCAGATAAAAAATATTTAATTAGAACTCCAGATGGTGCTGGAATTTATGATGTGCCAGAAGTAGTAGATGTAACTGAATATTTTCCTTCAGATTACAGAATTGGATTTGGTATTCGTAAATTAGGTAGATTTGATTACGAAAGAAAACCAGGTAATTTTTGGACTGGAGATCAAAATTTAGAAAGACAAAATGCTTTATTAGCTCCTTCTTCTGCAGTACAAGGTTGGGAATATTTATTTCACTTTGAAAAAGAAAGACGTAGAGGAGAAGAATGGGACAATCAGAGGTTATTTTTAAGACACACAGGAAAACATCACATTGTAAAACTAGAATCAAGATTTCAAGGCGCATATGATTTCAATTATAATTCAGCTGATGTAAGAGGTAGATTACCAATTGGAAAGAAATTTTCTCTTTCAGCTGGTGCTGCTTATAGAACACATGAAAGAGTTTATGGTGTTAATCCTTATGAAATTTGGGTTAGTGCTTTAGATGGTGATGGTAATCAAGAAAATTATTGGTATGAATTAGCTTATGAATATGGTTATCAAGATGCTTATTACTCCACTGAAATTTATAACCCTATAACTGGTGAACAACAAAACGTTGGAGGATATTTTTGGTGGGATCCAAATGGAAATAGAATCGCATCTTCTGATTTAGAATTTAGAGATGGTCCTTATAAAAGATTAATCTCACAATACAACGCAGAAATTTTAGGTGAAACATCTCAATTTGGATTAGTAAGCCCAGTAGTAGGATTTGATTTTTACCATTATAAATCTAATTTCTGGTTACACTTATATGGAACCGCATATTTACCTTATCACAAGTATGTAAGAGGTGATAAAGATGAACAAGGCAGAGTTCCATTATCTTACTTATTTAGAGATAGTTGGGATCAATACGGATTAGCTGATGCAGCTGAAGGTGATCAATGGTGGGACTATCAAGCCGGAGCAAATTTTGGTTGGAAAATAAGTAAATCATTAGGAGTCTTCGCAGACACAGAGTATACAAAAATGTGGGATTCTGAAATGTTTATAACTTCATTTGGATTAAATTATACATTTAGATAAAATGGCAAAACAAATAGGTGAAGATACTAAGGTTACCTTAGATTTAAAAACAATTGGAATGATAGCAACTTTCATAGTCATGCTAGCTGGTATGTGGTTTACATTACAAGCTGATATAGCAAGAGCAATGGAAATGCCTGAGCCAGTTATTGATAGAGTTGAATACGATTTAAAAGATGAATTGGTTCGACAAACAATAATGGATACTCAAGAAGACGTAGATAAGATTTTAGAAGAGCTAGAGAAGATAGATGAACGTCTTTATGAGTTACAGAAAAAATAAAACATGAAAAACCTTCTTTTTTTACTAATAGCAATCCCCTCACTTTTATTTGGACAACAAGATGTACCTGAAAAATACTGGCTAGATGATTCAAATTACGAAGACGTAATAAATGGAAAATCCGCATTTGGGGATGATGAAAATAAAGTTATAGTAGTTGAGTATTGGGCTAAATTTAATGAAGCTAATTGTTACCCTCATTGGAAAGAATTAGCAGATAATCCAGATATAGATTATTATAGAGTAAATATTGCTAATGCTCCTGTAGCAACTAAAAAATATAGAGTTAGAATGGCTCCAACAATTTTTATCATACTAGATGGTATAATTGAAACTAAATTTAAAGCAGGGTTAGACCTAGAATTCCCAGCAGATAAATCAGAAGTTGAAGAAGCTATTAAAGAGGCACAAAGCTCTGATAAATTCTAATATTTATAATCACAATTAAAATAAGGTTCCATTAATAGTTTTACTAATTTTTAAAAACTAGAAATATGGCATTTAAAGATTTGTTTAAAGACGACAACAACATTAACGAAAAATCAGTAGTAGGATTTGCATCCTTTGCTGTCATGGTAATATTTGCAGCGACAGATATTATCACTGGATTCTACGGAAAAGAACTCGTAATACAAGATTACATTTATAATTCATTCGTAATCATAACTCTCGGCTCCTTTGGTATAGCTGAGGTAGGCAAAATCTTCGGTAAGAAAAAAGACGAAGAATAAATAGTTGCTAGTTATCGTATTGTTTAACTAAAACCCCCAATATATGGAAATTCTAAACAAGATCGGCTCTTGGGCTGATAAACTGACTCACATAGGTGTGTCTTTAATTGCTTTAGGTGTGGTACTAGAAGTACTATTCTCAGGAGCAGGAATCCCTTTTTGGCCAGAAATCTCAGTAGTAGATAATATTATGGCTATATTAGGATCACTTAATGCAGAAGGGCTACTAGGATTAGTAGGTGCTTTTGTACTGTATCACATTCTTAAAAAGTAAGGAGGTATTCAATATTTATTCCCGTACCGCATGGTGCGGGAATTTTTATTATTTATTAACAATGGAAGAACAAAACTTAAGTGAAAAATCAAAAGTACAATTAGATATTAAAGCTCTAATTGGAATGGTTATTGGAATTATTTCTATTGCAGGAGTATGGTTTACTCTGCAAGGCGAGATAGCTCAATTACAGCTTGATGTAATAAGAATGCAAGACGATGTTGAGTTAAACCATGAATTTAGAGTCAAATGGCCTAGAGGAGAAATGGGAGCGTTACCTGATGACGCAAAACAAGACCTTAGAATTGAATATTTACAAAAAGAAGTAGATGTTTTAAGAGAGGTAGTAAAAAAATTAGAAATTGAAAACGCTAAAAAATAAAAAAATGAAAAAAGTATTTTACGAATATTGGATAAGACCATGGGCACCTATAATGTTATTATTTGTATTATTTTCTTTTACTAGCTGTGAGAAAGATGAAGATCTAACTCCAGTTATTGAAATCGCTTTAGATGGTGAATCATTTGATCCATATGAAAGATATGCTCAAATTAAATCATTTGGAGGTGTAAAATATGTTGATAATGCAATTAAAAAAATATTTATTCTCTATTTACAAGTAGATGATGGAGAACCAAGATTAGACAGACAACACTTTGCTTTATATGTTCTAGATTCTGATGGAGATGATAATGACGCTTTATTAGATATCGGAACTTATACTTGGGAAAGCCCAGATAGTAAATATGCTGGAGTAGAAATTCCAGGTAATGATGAGTATGTTGTTTGGAATAATGTTCAAGTAATGGATGTACATAATGGATTAATTTGTTTAACCGCTGAAGGTGAATTTTATAATCCATACATTCAAAGAAACATGACAGTTGATTTAACATTAGAAAACTGGGAAATTGGATTAGATATTGACGCAACACCTTATGGGTATTTATTAAATTGATTATGAAAAAGAAAATAATAACTCTAGCATTAAGCTCAGCTTTATTATATGGATGTGGAACAAGTAAACCAGCATCTGATAATTGCTGTCAACCAAAAGTTGAACAACACCATGAAAAGGCATTAGGTGGTTTGCTTTTTGGATTAATAACTTACGCTATATTTAGCGTTGTAAAATTGTAAACATGAAATTAGAAGTATTAAGATTTAGCTCACAAAAAGATTCTACTAATGGTCTTTTATTTGATATAACAGATGGTAGAGAATTTTTAGCTTATACGTTAGAAGACGAAAAAAGAGAAGATAAAGTAATGCACGAAACAAGAATACCAGCAGGTACTTATAAAATTAAATTAAGAACTGTTGGTGGATTTCACGGTAGATATGAAAAAAAATATGGTTCAATGCATAAAGGAATGCTTCATGTACAAGATGTACCTGGGTTTGAATATATTTTAATTCATACTGGAAATACAGACGAGCATACTTCAGGGTGTCTACTAGTAGGAGATACTCAACAACAAAATGTTACGAAATCTAAAAGTGGATTCATTGGAGCTTCAGTAGATGCATACAAAAGAATCTATCCTTCAATAGCAGACGCAATATTGCGTGGAGAACACGTAGAGATTTCGTACGTTGATTTCGACTAATTAAAAGTAACACTATGTTGAAAAACATTAAAAAAGGAATGTTCCCATTTCTGATAGCATTTTCTGCTTTATCAGTAAGTGCTTCGGCGGCATTCTACTCAGTTTATGGATTAAGCAAATTATTTGCTGGAGCCCAATTTCAAGTTATAATAATGGCAGGTTCTTTAGAATTTGCTAAATTAGTAACAGCTTCATTGTTGTACCAGTATTGGGATACAATTAATAAAACATTAAGAACATATTTAACTGTTGCAACTATTGTATTGGTATTAATTACTAGTATGGGTATTTATGGATTTTTAAGTGCTGCATACCAGGATACTTATAGTAAATTAAGTATAGCTGAAAATGAAGTTAAATTTTTAGAAAACAAAAAAGTATTTTATGAAGAAGATGTGGCAAGATTTGATACTGAGCTTAAAAGAATATCGGAGAATATATCCGTTTTATCTAACGCAAAAGCTTCAAGTATCCAAGTAAGAGACACTGCCTCAGCTACTGGTTTTAGACAAACTATTTCAACTACAGAATTAAGATTATCACAAAAACGTATTGAAGTTGAAGAAGAAAACAGAAAAAATGTCTATGCTAAACGAGAAGTTGCGGCAGACTCGCTTCAAAAATACCAGTTAAAAATATTGGAACTTCAAAGTAACAACGAAATATCTGCTGAATTAGGACCTCTGCAGTATCTATCGGGTCTTACCGGTATACCTATGGATAAAATCATAAATGTGTTGCTACTTATTATAATTTTTGTATTTGATCCCTTAGCAATTTCATTAGTTGTAGCTGCTAACTTTGCTTTTGATAAAGCATATCCAAGAAAAAAATATAGAAAAAATTTATACCAAGAAGATGTAGAAGTAAAAGAAGAAAAAGAATTAAGTGTAGCAGAAGAAACACTTTTACATGATGTTCCTGAAGAAGAAGATAGAAAATACCATGCATATACAGAAGAAGATGAAAAAAGAATGGAAATAATTGGTCAAAATGGCAATAGTGGAGAACATTATGAAGAAGTAGCAGAAATGGATAGTGCTGAATTACCTGAAGATACAGTTTGGGTAAATAAAGTTGAAAAGAAAAAGAAAATAATAAAAGAACTGTTAGAAGATAGAGGTGGATGGAATGGAAATACTGAAATTACACCCGAAAGAATTGATGATGCTTATAAAAAGCTAACAGATGACGATGATTTAACAATAACTTATTCAAAATAGTTTGGAGACATGAACATCCTTCATTATGTTGTTCATCGTTCTTAAACATAGAAAAAGAGGCAGCTTACCTGGCTGCCGTTTCAATTAACCCGAATATTAACTAAAACAATTAAATTATGAGAAAATTGATTATTTTATTAGCTATCGCGTTTACGTTTACAGCTAATGCCCAGGTAAAAGGTGATTGGTACGTAGGTACTGGTGACGTTGCAAATGTAGCATGGACTGAATGGTCTATAAGCCCAACAGTTGGATATGGATTTACAGATAACCTAATGGTAGGTTTAAATGTATCTCAAGCAGATTCATCTGAAGATATGGGATTTGACGTTCATGCCAGATATTTCTTTAGTGATAAGAAATTTTTTGGATATGCTGCAATGGAAGATTTCGATACTGACATGCTTAAAGTAGGTGTTGGGAAAATGTTTACATTCCACAAGAATGTTTTCATTGATCCTAAAGTAGTATACGATGTTAATGCAAAAACAACAAATCTAACATTAGGATTTGGTCTTAAATTCTAAAAATAGATTAAGATAAGGTTAAAATATATGCGAAGGGGCTTGGTTTACCGAGTCCCTTTTCGTATATTTACACAGTAAATAATAAAAATAAAAGTTATGTTAGATTTTATCAAAGATTCACTCGAAGCATTTATAAAAAAACCTTGGGAAGCTATAACTAGTTTTCTGTTTATTGCTTTAGTATTTTATTTGTTGTATTTTAGTTTATGGGTATTTTGCCCTTGTGGATAATATGTTTAAAGTAACTCATAAAAGAAAATATATAGAAAAACAGCTTACTAAATTTCAAAAGCTAAATTATAATCAATTTAGATGGTGGAGATGGTATGAGGCAAAGAATAAGCCATTACCAAATAAAGCTGATTTTAGAGATAAAATAATGAATGGTGATTATGAATGTGGTCCTTATTCATTACAAGCTCAGTTATGCGAACATATGTTAAATGATATCTATGAAGAATGCACACCTGATTTACAAAAATATTTAGAAAAATCTAAGTTATTGAGTGCAAGAAGGAAGAGATTATGGGAGGATCATGAAAAAGATGAAACTGGAAAAATTAATGATCTCGTAAGTGAATTCAAGAAAAACTTTCGTATCACGAAAGATGAAATATATAAGGAGATTGATATATGTATTGGTACAATATTAGATTTGTATTATCAAATCGAAGAGAAATATAGTAAAATTTATATAAAAAGTCGCAGAGGGCGACCGGCAAAAAAATGATTAATAATAAAGACCAACAAAACGGAAATACTCAACTTAACCAAGTTAGGAATGAGTTTAACGATAGGATTTCAAGAAAAAAGTTTCTAGGTGCATCACCTAGACAACAATGGAATGCATCGAGAAGATATAGAACTATTTAAAGTTATTTGGAAACCCAAAATAGGTTTCGTAATATTAGTTATATGAAAATAAGTCACGAAGTACCAAGCTGTTTACTAACAGCGTCTCCTGAATTTAATGACTACGACTATTGTCTACCTCATTTATTAGATCAGGATGAAGATTATTTACAATATTTTAAAAATGCTAAAGAAGCAGGAAGGTATATTATCATGGATAATTCGCTTCATGAATTGGGAGAAGCATACGACCATAAAAGATTATTACATTGGGTTACAGAGTTAGAACCTAATGAATTTATTGTTCCTGATGTTTGGATGGAATGTCATATGACAGCAGCTCAAGCTAAATATTGGAAACAATTTGAATATCCTGAAAATACTAAGATTACAGCTGTAATTCAAGGTAAAGATAAGAATGAAGCTTATTTATGTGCTAACTTATTAATGAATCAAGGTTACGATAAATTATGCGTTTCTTATGGTGCTACCTGGTATAACGATTTCTTCCCACATGCTAACCCAGATATGGGAAAGGCATTAGGTAGAATACGATTTGTACAAGGGTTATTAAAATTAGATCATCTTAAAGATGTTAAATATCATTTATTAGGTTGTTCTATACCTCAGGAATTTGGATGGTATGATAATCATCCACAAATAGAATCACTTGATACTTCAAATCCTATTATGGCGGCTTTAGAAGGAATCCAGTATTCTGAACATGGTTTAAATAGTAAACCTAAAGCAAATATGAATGATCATTTCAATATGGCTTGGGAAGATGTTGACTATTTAGACGTTTTATATAATGTAAGGAAATTTAGAGAAATTAATGGTTTTAAAAAAATAGACATATGGCCGAAATAATTAAACACGTTTTTGGATTTTGTGGAGAACATTGGCACCCAAATATTTGGACACTTCTTACAGGAGGGTTTGGATTGGTTGCTATTTATTCGTATACTATATCTTATTTAAAATGCAGATTCAAGCATTTAAAGCAAGCGTTTGCCTATACGCTTAATAATACCTGGCAAAAATTTAAATATTAATAATTATGAGTAAACACGCAGTTGTTTCGCTAAGTGGAGGAATGGATAGTTCCACACTTTTACTCAGAGCGTTATCTGAGTATGATTCAGTTACAGCTTTATCTTTTGACTATGGTCAAAAACATAGAGTTGAACTAGAAAGAGCACAAGCTCTTGTAGATTATCTAGCTAGTAAAGGTCACAATGTAACTTACAAGCAAATTAAACTTGATGGTTTAGTTGAATTGTTAAATTCTGCTTTAGTACAAGGTGGTGATGATGTCCCAGAAGGACATTATGAGCAAGATAATATGAAAGAAACAGTAGTACCTAACAGAAATAAAATGTTCGCTTCTATTACTCAAGCAGTAGCTTTATCTAAAGCAAATGCTACAGAGGAGCAAGTTGATATTTGTTTAGGAATACATGCTGGTGACCACGCTATTTATCCTGATTGTAGACAAGAATTTAGAGATGCTGATGATGAAGCATTTAGAGTTGGTAATTGGGATGCTGATAGAGTAGGTTATTTTACACCTTATTTAGACACAGATAAATTAGGTATTCTTCAAAATGGAGAATATTTGTGTGGTGTACTAGATATTGATTTTGATGAAGTTTATAAAAGAACAAATACATCTTATAAGCCTTATCCAAGTGGAAACAGTGATTACAAATCAGCTTCTTCAGTAGAAAGAATTGAAGCATTTATTGCTTTAGGGAGACCTGATCCTGTTCAATATGAAGATGAAACAGGTGAGGTTAGCTGGGAAGTAGCTAGAGATTCTGTATCCAAAGTATTAGCTGAATATTCAGCATAATACGGAGGGGGATTAGCTCAGCTGGCTAGAGCGCTTGATTTGCATTCAAGAGGTCATCGGTTCGACTCCGATATCCTCCACAAAAATTGGCTCGTGGTGTAACTGGCAACACGTCTGGTTTTGGTCCAGAAGAGTCTAGGTTCGATCCCTAGCGAGCCAACTAAATAAATAAAAATGAAAAAATTCTTAGAAAACAAATATACAAAATTAATATTTAGCATTGCAATTATGGGCTCTGCTATTCCATCTATATACCAAGACTTTACTTATGGACATGATGGAGAATGGACACATTATGGAATGATGTTAGTTGGGGTTTTATATTTTATTGAATCATTACTTTGGACATTAGACTTATGGCAACAAAAAAACAATTAAAACAAACACTTGAAAATTATGAATCTATAATCTTTGAAAATAAGGATTATGATACAAATGATTTTTATAACTTAAAAAGAGAATTATTAAAAGGTGAACACCTAGAATTAATTCAAATATTTGAAGTATTAGAATCTATGGTTGAAAAAAGACATAATGATCTTATGAATCGTAGGTTAAATTTATTAACAATATGGTCTACAATATTTTTACCCTTATCTTTTTATACTGGACTTTGGGGAATGAATTTTGATGATGTGCCCCTAATTTCAGATGATCATGGTTTTTGGATATTTGCTGTTTTAACAGTAGGAACAATAGTAGGAATGTGGGCTTACTTTAAGAAAAATAAATGGATATGATAAATTTTCCTCCATACGAAAAATTAAGAGAAGAGTTTCAAAAAAATAGAGCGGTAAGTATATCTCCTATTTTAACAGATGAAGCAGCTAACGAAGTACATCAGTATTATTTTAATATGTCAGATAAAGATTGGACATATATAATTTACCCTGATTTTGAAGTACATGAGGAATATTTTATGCCTAGAATTTCATTTGATGATCCAACAAGAGAAGATAGAATAAAACATAGTAGAAAAACTTTAGATGAAGGTGGATTTGCTTACATGTATAAAAGAACTCAACCATCAGATTTTGATTATGGTTTACATCCCATTTTAAAACAATTTTATACACCTAGATTTAGTCAATATTTAAGTAAGATAACTGGTTATGATAATTTAACTACAGCTGATAAAAATACTTTTGTATCATGTTATACAGCAGGAGATTTTAATGGTCCTCATACTGATGGAGATAATGGAAGATTAGCATTTGTATATCATTTATCTAAAAATTGGAGACCTGAATATGGTGGTTTATTTTTTAGGATGGAAAATGATTTTCATACAGTAAATAAAGTTGTAGTTCCTCCATTTAATTCATTAACTATTTTTGACACTAAAGGACATGGTACATCAGGTACACCTCATTTAGTAACAGAAGTAGCTCAAGCATGCACAAATAAAAGAATAGGTTTTACAGGATGGTATCAATAGATAAAAATAAAGTTTACATATTTGACGATATTTTAGAACCAACTACTCAAGATCTTTTGGTTGATAAAATAGGAATAATAGAATGGACATTAGCTAGAAATACTCGTTCTCATACTCATAAAATTAAAATAAAAGATTCTGATATTTGGAATCAAAACAGACCAGGATTAATTCAAAGTTTCCAATTTGATGATGATATGTGGCTTCCAACAAGTAAAAGATGGTTTGTAGAACCTGCATTAACAGCTTTATCTAAAAAAATAGGGGCAAATATTGAAATTCAAAGAATAAAAATTAATCTAAATCCTACAGACTTACCTAAAAATGAAGGATCTTGTTTTCATCCTCACAGTGATATGAAAACAGATGAATGGACTGCAATTTATTACGTGAATGAAAGTGATGGTGATACATTAATATTTAATGAAAGAGGTATAAATCACGTATTAGAAAATAAAGAATTGAGTATTAAAAAAAGAGTTGAAAATAAAAAGGGAAGAATTGTGATGTTTAATCAAAGTTTATTACATTGTGCTATGACTCCCTTTAAAAGTGATTATAGAGTAGTAATAAATTATAATTTTAAAATATTAACATGATAAAAATAAAAGATATGGATGGTATAATTAAAGATAGAAACAATTTAGATAATATGCCTGATCAAAAGAAACACCAAATAGTTAGTTTTGTTAAATCAGCAGTAAGATTATTTGGTTACGGACTTCTGCTATATAGCTTGGAGTTTGCAGTAGGGGTTCTTATATTATCGGAAGTAATAGGTATTGTTGAAGAATTAGTTTAATGAAAACATTTTTAGAAATAGGTTCTTGTGATTTCCAAACATTAAATCACTTTTCAGATCATGGTTGGCAAGGAGCAATTGTTGAACCTATGAAGAAATATTTGAATAATATTCCTCAAAAACCAAATGTTCATTATTTAAATTATGCTGTTGATGATAAAGTAGGAACTAGAACATTATATCATGCAAGTGATAAAACAGTAAAAGAGGATAGAGATTTTGCTGGTATGTCTAGTTTTTTACCTCCTAGACCAGCGTATGAAGTACTAACTGAAGAAACAATAGTTAACACTATTACATTTGAAAAAATATTTGAGTTTACTGGATTTACTCAAATTGATTATTTAAAAATTGATGTTGAAGAATATGATTTAGAATTATTAAAAATATTTCCATTTCATATTACGAAACCATCTTTTATAAAGATAGAATATTGGCATTTAGGGCATGAACCATTTGTGGATATTTTAGAAAAACAAGGCTATCACTGTGAAATTAGTGATAGAGATATTTATGCGACTAAACTTTAAAAACAATTAAAATGGCAAAAATTATTTATTTTACAGCACCCTGGTGCGGACCATGTAGAACTTTCGGTCCTATAGTAGAAAGTTCAGGACTACCTGTTCACAAAGTAAATATTGATGAGGACCAAGAACTAGCAGCTAGATATGGTGTTAGAAGTGTTCCTACATTATTGAAAGTAGATCAAAATGGACAAGAGGTAGGTCAAAGAGTAATAGGTGTTCAATCAAAAGAAAACGTTTTAAACTGGTATAACAATGGGTAAGTTTCAATCAAGTAAAGTATTTGATGGATTTAGTACAGTGTTCCGTCAATGGAAAGCAGAGGACACACATTGTAGATTTGTACATGGTTACGGAGTATCTTTTAAAGTATATTTTGAAGGAGATTTAGACCATAGAAATTGGGTTTGGGATTTCGGAGGAATGAAAAGAGCTAAAACTCAAATTGATGGTAAATCACCTAAAGAATGGATGGATTACATGTTTGATCATACTATGATTATAGCAGAAGATGATCCGTGGGTTGATGCTTTTAAACAAATGGATGAAGCAGGTGTAGCTCAAGTAAGAGTAATACCAGCAACTGGCGCAGAGAAATTTGCTGAATATATTTATAATAAGCTTAATGATTTTGTATTAACTGAAACGGATGGTAGAGTAAAAGTATCAAAAGTTAAGTTTGCAGAACATGGAAAAAATGCCGCTTATTACAGCGGATAGAGTTATAACAGTGAATGAAAAACCACTATAAAAAATTAACAATATGCACAAACAATTAAAAAGAATAGAGGACTATCAAAAGACTCTAGGGGTGTTAGAACTTTACACCGCAGTACAATCAGAAGGTTCAAGAGCAGGTTACCCAACAATAGTTGTCAGAACATCAGGATGCACACATAGATGCTATTTTGGTGAAGGTGGCTGGTGTGATTCTTGGTATACAAGTATACACCCAGAAAAGGGAACATTTTGTTTCCAAGACATCATTGATATGTACGATGCACATCCTCATATTAAAGAAATGATGTTAACTGGAGGATCGCCTACAATGCATCCTGCTTTAGTAAACGAACTTACACATTTTGCGAAAGATAGAGAGATATTTATTACAATTGAGACAGAAGGATCCCATTTTTTGGCTACTGATTATCCAATTAATCTCTTATCTATTAGTCCTAAGTTTAGCAACAGTGTTCCAGTGGTGGGAGCTATAACACCTCAAGGAGCAGTTGTAGATGAGAAAATGGTTAAAAAACATAACTCAAAAAGACTAAACATAGAGGCAATAAAACAATCAATCGAATATCATGATGATTATCATATTAAACCAGTATTGGATAATAAATTATCTATGGTAGATGAGGTTGAACAATTTTTGAAGGAGTGTAGTATTCCAAACGATAAAGTTTGGGCTATGCCTGCTGGAGACGATAGAGAAAGTTTAATGGAGTCATATGGACCTGTAATGAATTTCGTAAGAGATAAAGGTTGGAGATTTACTGGAAGATCTCATATTATGGCTTTTAACACAGAAAGATGCGTATAATATGAATTTTAAAGACACAATAAGAGTTTTTGATGGAGCATTTACACTTACAGAATGCCAACAATTAATAAATAGATTTGAAGATGCACACCAAAAAGGAGATACCTATACAGGTTTGTCTGGAGATGGTGGTGTTAACGAATTTAAAAAGTCTAATGATTATAATATCTTAGATGGCACTTGTGATGATGATAGAAATTTATCACGAATGGTGATAGATAGATTCAATCAATGCACAGATCAATATTTAAATGAATTTCCACATAGAGACATTTATGAACATAGTATGATTGTAAATGATAAAACAGGATATCCTTTACTACAAATCCAAAAATATGACAAAGGAAGTGGTCATTATAATGCTTGGCACGTAGAAAAAGAAAATGCAGACACTGCTATAAGACAATTTGTTTATATTTTATATCTAAATGATGTAAATACAGGAGGTGAAACTGGATTTTTATTTAAAGAACAAGGGGCTAACGATTTTTATAAAGTTAAGCCTACAACAGGAAAATTAATAATTCACCCAGCCAGTTGGCCTTATGTACATAAAGGTTATATGCCAGTATCTGATGATAAGTACATTTTAACAACTTGGCTTCAATATACAGAATAGTTGGATAAGCAAGAAGCCCTTAGTATATTGGAAGAAATAGAGGATAATGTAGGAATCTGTTGTGCCATCACTATGGAACCAGACGAAGTATTAGTATTAATAGATAAATTAAAAAGTTATATAGAAAATGAGTAGAAAAAAACAACACGATGATTTAGAGGTAGTACAAGAAGGATTCGCAAACGGAGTTGCACCTGGTTTTCCTCTAAATGATAAAGAAAAACAAAAAATGATAAATAAAGCTACTAAAGCTTATGCTAAGTTTTTAGAAGCACTAAAATGTGATTGGCAAAATGATCCTAATTCAGCTGATACACCTCATAGAGTAGCTAAAGCCTATGTTAATGATTTATGGGCTGGTAGATACACACAGATGTCTCCAATTACATCATTTCCGTCAGATGGTTATGATGGCGTTATTATAGAACGAAATATACCGTTAACTTCAATGTGTTCACATCATCATCAAACAATTGGAGGTGTAGTTCATATTGGTTATATTGCTGGAGAAGGTGGTCAAGTAATTGGATTATCTAAGTTGAATAGAATAGTAGAATTATTTGGAAGGAGGGGAGCAATTCAAGAACAACTAACATCAGCAATTCATAATGCTGTAGATAAAATTTGTGAAAATAATAAAGGAGTTATTGTCTCTATAGTAGGTACACATAATTGTGTAAGTTGTAGAGGGGTTAAACATCAAGGTGCTGCTATGGTTACAACAAAAGCGTCAGGTGTATTTAGAGATAATGATAATTTAGCAAGAAAGGAATTTTTTGATTCACTAAAAATAAATAACGGAGGACACAATATATAGTTATGTTAAAATTAGAAAATAAAATTTATATAAGCTGGGATGATGTAAAAAGAGATGTAGAAACACTATGTACAAAAATCTTTATGGATTACCCAAATATAGATTCAGTAATGGGGTTACCAAGAGGAGGTTTAATCCCAGCAGTATTAGTTTCCCATGAATTAGGATTACCTTGGACGATGCAACCAGGTAGAAATACTTTAGTTATTGATGATATTAATGATACAGGACATACTTTAAATGATGCACCTGGAGTTTATCATGCTGTACTCCACCATAAACCAACTTCTAAATTTAAACCAAATTTATATGCTAGAGAAGTAGGAGAAGAATGGTTAGTTTATCCGTGGGAAAGATCAGATTCAAAAGCTCTACCAGATTATTTAAAACAGGTTGAGCATCTGAGTGATTCTCATTATATTGGTGGTCTAACAATGCCCAAAGGTGCCAAAACACCTTGGTGGAAAAAAATGAGTAAATAATGGGAAAACAATTAGAATTTGCGTATCAATGGGAAAAATTAAAAGATGTCCCATTTGTAAATGAAGTAGAACAATTTAATGCCACATTTGGCAAACCAAATAATTATGAACCAACAATACCAGAAAAAAAGGAATGGCAATTCGTATACGACTTTGTACTTGAAGAATTGGAAGAATATAGACAGGCTTGCGAAAACGGAGACATCGTGGAAGTTTTGGATGCTTTGTGTGATATTGCTTATGTTTCCCTTGGGAACGGTACTATGTTACACGGCCTTAAAGATAAGATATGGCCAGCATATCAAGAAGTACAAGGAAGCAATATGTCGAAGTCTTGTAGCACTAAGAAAGAAGCCATGGAAACTGTCACCGTCCGCTCTAAAGAACAAGATGAGCCATGTCACTTTGAAAAAGTAGAAGATAGATATGTTGTGTATAGAACACGAGATAAGAAGGTTATGAAATCTATCAATTATTATAGACCTGATCTTACTCAGTTTTTTACAGGAGATGAATTACAAAAATTCCATACTAAAAGCTTAGGAATATAATGTACAAAAAATGTTATCAAGGTAAAAAATTAGGTCATAATGTTTGGGAAATGCATCTATGGGATGAAAAGGGACACCAAATTATTCCTTATGAAAATATAGCATATCAAGAATGTAAGGAAGAAGATCACACTAATATTGGATTAAATGGAGAATATTTAAAACATACTAATAATTGGTATTTTTCTAAAAACCCAAATTATAGTGATAAAAATACTCCTGGGCTTCATTTCCATGACATGAAAGTTCATCAAAAATTCTTAGTTGAAAGATATGGAGTTAATGATGTACCTTCTACAGGACATAGAGAAGTATTTTTTGATATTGAGTGTGAAATTGGAGGTGCATTAACTGAAGATTATATTGAAAGTGCTCCAATGCCTATTACTTCAATTGCTTGGTGGGATAAACAAGAAGATGAATGGTTTATATTAATTTTAGATAAAAAATCTGAATTAGGTAATACTAAAAAGTATAAAAAGAAAACAGTTATACCTTGTAAAACTGAAGAAGACCTATTAATTAAATTTAGAGATTGGATTAAAAATAATGAACCAGATATTTTAATTGGCTACAATAGTGATTATTTTGATATTCCTTATTTATACTATAGAATGTGTAATGTAATTGGTAGGGAAGAAGCTGATAAAATGTCTCCTATGTATGGTAAAACAACTTACCCAGTAATATCTAAAAAATATTCTGTTCGTGATAGACAAGAATCTCAAAAAGTAGTTGGTGGTGTAAAACAAGATAAACATTATTTTGCAAAACAAAATATGTTTGTTCAGATTAAAGGTATTGAATCATTAGATTATATCCGTTTACATAAAAAGTTTAGTTGGAAAGATGAACCAAGCTGGACTTTAGATGCTATTGGAGAAAAATATACTGGTATAGGTAAAGTTGATTATGAAGGTAACTTAGATCAATTATTTGAAACTGATATACAGAAATTTATTCAATATAACTTTCGTGATGTTGAAATATTAAAACTACTAGACGAAAAATTACAATATATTGCTTTAACTAAAAACTTATCACATAAAGGTAAACATAACTATCATGAAGTATATGCTAATAGTATTACTCAAGATGGGGCTATTTCAGCTTATTTACTAGGTAAAAATGTTATTCCTCCTCCTAAGGAATTTCATCAACAAAATAAAAAAGGTTATGCTGGTGGTTATTTATTTTGTCCACAAGCTGGCTTGTACAAGTATATGTTTGATGAAGATTTAACATCACTATATCCTTCAATTATTATGACTTGTAATATTGGTAAGGAAACATTAGTAGGTCGTGTTGTTGAAACTAAATTTGACACTCTCATACCTGGCATGCCAGCTGAAGAAATTATAGATGAACATACTCGTAATAATAGATTAGGTTTGAATGATTTAAATGATATGGATCCTCATACTAAAATCAAATTTCAACGAAAACACCAAATTGGTAAAAACAAATGGGAAGAAGTTAAAGTTGGCAATTTAGTTTATACTATTAAAAAGAAAAAATGGAAAATAGCAGCTAATGGTTCTGTATTCCATACTGATGAAGAATCTACACTTTCAACAATACTTAAAAAATGGTTTGATGAAAGGGTTATTTATAAAAATGCTATGAAAAAAGCATATAAAGCAGGTGATAAAGAAAAAGGTGAATATTATTATTTAATGCAATATACAATGAAAATTTTGCTTAATAGTTTGTATGGTGCTACTGCACTACCATCTTTTAGATACGGAATGAATTTATCAATATTAAGTGAAGCTATTACATTATCAGGTCACAGAATTATTCAGGAATCAGCTTTATGTGCTAATAAACATATGAATAAAGTAATTAAAGGCGAATTAAAACTAGAAATATGACATTAAAAAAACAATCTATAAGGAGTAATATGCATATAACAGCAAATGGTGAACCCATAAGTAAAGAAGAATTAATTACTATGAGTGAATTGTGGACTGAAAGACAGGAAAAGGCATTTAAAAAGTTTTTAAAACAAGGTGTATTTAGATTTAAAATAAATAATGTTACATTTCAAATAGAATTAGATAGCCCAATTAAAAATTCCCAAGGTGAAAAACCAGGACCAATTGTAAAAATTCCAGGTGATACTAGGTTTTAATAATATGAAAATAGAAATATCAAACGGAGAGTTATTAGATAGAATTTCAATTTTAGAATTGAAAATGCTAAATGTAAAGGATCCTGATAAGCTAGCTAATGTTGAAAGACAATTTGCGGCATTAAATCCTTTATGTGTTAAATTATTTGAAGAAAATGAATCTGAACTTCAAAAGTTATATTTGGAGTTGTCAAAAATAAATGGTATATTGTGGGGATTAGAGAATTTAGTTAGAGGAGATACTAAAACAGAAGATCTAGTTCAGTATGCTACTGAAATATTCAAATATAATGAAGATAGAAATAGCATTATAAATGATATTAATATTTTAACTGGTTCTGATTGGTTAGATATAAAAGATTATAAATGAAAAAAGGAGTAATAGCTGGTAATTTTGATGTTATTCATCCAGGTTATATTAAAATGTTTAAAGAGTGTGCTTCACATTGTGATTGTTTAGTTGTACTATTACATGATGATCCTTCAATTGAAAGACCTCATAAACTAAAACCTATATTATCTGTTGAAGATAGAAAAGAAATGTTACTTGAATTTAAATCTATATGTAATGTAATTTCTTATAATTATGAAGCAATATTATACGATTTACTTCAGGTAGGTGAATTTGACATAAGATTCTTAGGTGATGATTATATTGGAAAACCATTTACTGGTGACGATTTAAAAATACCCATTCATTATTTAAGTAGAGATCATGGATGGTCAACAACAAAATTTAAAAATTTAATAGCAAAATCATTATGAATAAAAGCGATAGTAAAAAATTAATTTATTGGGGTACAGCAGGTTGTGCATCACGAGCAGTTAGTAATTTTATAACCGGTGTTTACGTTGAAGACTTTATGTTTCACCACAATGAAAGGGGGTGGGTCAACATTTTTAAAGGAGAAGGTTCTCATACTCACCAACAAGGACTACCAGCTGGTACTGATGATAGTTATAAAATTATTTGTAATACTAGAAATCCTTATACAATGTGTTTTTCTACTTGGACAGATTATAACAATGATGACTCATCATTAACATTTGAAAAATATTTAAAAGAAAAAAGGTATGAAAATTTTGATACTAACCCTTCAATGGATGTTTTTTATTGGTTAGAATGGCCTAAAATTGGTAGAAATCCTGATTATTTAGTTAGATTAGAACATATGGAAGAGGATTTAACAGCGATACCAGAATTAAAGAATAATTGCAGTCAAGAAAGATGGGATGAAATAGCAGATGCTGTTGTTAGATTTAACACTTATGGTGGTGAAAGAGAAAAAGATAATTATACTAAAGATAATCAACAAAAAGTTGCATCTTATTACACTCAAGAATTAGCTGATTTGGTTTATTCAAAAGAGAAGTTTATATTTGACTATGTTGGTTATGATAAAGATAGCTGGAAGTTACTAAAATGAAATTTATAGAAGAAACACCTTGGTTTATTTGTGATAAGGATGATACTAATTATTGTGCTTATGTTGATACTGACTCTAATTATTTTAATGCAGAGCCAATATTAAAACATTTATATCCTGATTTTGAATCTTTTGATGATAAGAAAAAAGATGAATTATTAGAAAAGGTAGCTCTAAAATATCAAGATATTATTACTGATTACTATAATGTATTTGCTAAAGAATGTTTTAATGCTGATGAACATAGATTAGAAATGAAAACTGAATGTGTAATCAGAACAGCATACTTTAGAGCAACTAGAAGATATGCTCAGTATATTACAAAACAAGAAGGTATTGAAAAAGAAGTACTTGATGTTAAAGGTTTAGAATTTATGAAAGCTAATTTCCCACCTGTATTAGGGGAATTTTTTAATAAAATATTAGAAGAAGTACTTAAAGGAGCTACTTACCAAAATATTCTAGATCAAATTAAAGTATTTAAAGATGAAATAATAAGTGGAAAAATACCATTAACGGCTTTAGGTAATCCAACACGTGTTAAAAATATAAATAAATATCAAGGTAGAAAACCAGGTGCTGGTGAAATATTTACTGAAATAGTACAAGTTGCTAGTACAACACCTGGTGTTAAAAGAATGAATGGTGCCCCAGCAGCAGTAAGAGCTTCTATTAAACATAATGATTTATTAAAATTTTGGAAATTAGATAGAAAGCATACTTTAATTACTGATGCTACTAAAGTTAAATGGATTTATATGAAAGATAACCCATATAAAATAGAATCATTAGCATTTTTAGAATATGATATTCCACCTAAAATTAAAGAATTTTTAGAAAAATATGCTGATAGAAAAAAGATATTTGATTCAATATTACTAAATAAATTAGAAGGTTTTTTTAGTGATTTAGAATGGAGTTTAGATTTAAACCCATATTCAAATGCATTAAAAAGTTTTGAGATATAAAATAAGTTACGTATATTACAGTTATGGTAAATAAAAACACATTACAATCAGTTATTGCAAAGTATAACCTAGGTGGTTTAATTAATAAAGTTAAATGGAGAATTAAAGATAATACTCTAACTATTTATGCTAATGCCAATGGTTTAGCATGTAAAGTTCAATTAAATGAATTTCAATTAGAAGATAGTCAATTAGCTATATTTGATACAGATAAATTAAAAAAATTAATTTCAATAACTAACGGTGAATTAATCTTATCACTAGAAAAACAAGGAGCAATATTAACAAAATTAAACATTGCAGATGAAAATTTTGATTTAACTTATGCTTTAGCTGATGTATTTCTAATTAGCAAAAATACTTGGTATGAACACCCAGAAGAAGGATATGCAATGGAAGTAGATTTAGCAAATACAGATATTGACCATTTAATTAAAGCAAAAAATGCTTTAGGTGATATTAATACAATGAGAATATCATCACAACAAGATTTAGATGGAAATGATATTTGTGAATTTATGTTTGGTGATGATAATAATTTTGCTAATAAAATTGTATTTAACGCTCCAACAATAGTACACAATAAATTAGAATCAGAAGGGGTAGTATATGATTCAGATGTGTTTAAAAAGATTCTAAATGCTAACCAAGATATGATGACATGTAAAATGAATATATCTAAAGTTGGATGGAGTCATTTCAAATTCGAAAATGAAGAATTAACTAGTGAGTATTTTGTTCGCCAGAACGAAGATATTAGTTAATATTTATAACATATGAATAGGTTTAACAAATTAATTAATGCATTTGGTAACCTCCCTTCTATAATGGAAGGAATAAGAAACAGAGTTTTTACTAAAGATGAAGTTGAGGAAATAGCCAAAATAAGATGGGACATTTGTACGCGCTGTAAGAATTTTGATACAGTAGGAACTTATTGCGCAGTACCAGGTACAGCACCATGTTGTAAAGATTGTGGCTGTATACTTAATTTAAAAGTAAGGTCAATGTCTGCACATTGTCCAATTGGAGAATGGAATGCATTTATGGATGAAGAAACTGAAAAAGAATTGAAAGATAGCTTGGAATAGCGACTTTCCCTATTTACATTATATGTATAACAAAATAACACGTAGCTAGGGCACGAGTTATGTTTTAAAAATTAATTAACCGAGAGCTTCGGCCTCATAAAACTAAATGATATGAGTACATTAGACATTTTAGAAAGGCATATAAGTCCTTTTGACATCCTTTTTAGGAACCACTTCAACGCTGAGTCGCAATTCGCACCAGCTTTAAATTCAAAACAACCACATCCACTTAATATTTACTTTGACGACAAAGGTCTTTACTTTGAAGTTGCCTGTACTGGGTTAACTAAAAAAGACGTAGTCTTAGATATTGAAGGGGATATTTTAAAAATAAGTTATAAAAAACCAAAAGAGGAAAATTTCCATGAAGGAACTATCCACAATGGTTTATCTAAAAAATCCTTTGATTTAAGATATAAGATTGCTCCTAAGTTTGATTTAACTCAAGCAGATGCATCTTTAAATCATGGATTATTAGAAATTTTTATACCTTTAGCTGAAGAAGCTAAACCAAAGTCCATTAAAATTAAGTAATAAGTTTCACAAAAAAAACGTGTCCTAGCAGTGTTTTTTTCGTATATTGATGTATAAATCAACTTAAAAACTATATATGGCAAGGAAACTTAAATCACACACTTTAATTGAGGACCCAGCAATGGAACCTTATTTTATTACTAAAGACGATAACTGTTACACTGTTAATCAGCGTATACAATCGAATGCTGATCATTTTAGATCAACTGGAAAAAGTAAAGAATACACTAAGGCATTAACATTCCATGCCAATTTTGGACAAGCACTAAATAGAATAACTCAGGATCAACTTCATGATAAAAAGAGTCATTCGTCATTAGAGGGATTTCTACAACAATTTAGACAAATAGAAGAAAATATTAAAAATTACATAAATAATAATAAAAATGAGCAATAAATTAGAAGCATTATTTGATGCGGTTATCGTTAAACCAATCGAACACGAAGAACAACTATATGGGAATATCATTGTTCCTGATATGGGTAAAGAAAAAAACGAATTTGGAGAAGTTATAGCAATTGGAGAAGGTAGATATACAGCAACTGGTAAATTAATTCCTATGGTTGTTAAAGTAGGAGATATGGTTGTTTTACCTACTCAAGGTTTTACTAAATTACCATTTGATGGTGAAGAGTATTATGTTGGACCTGAGAACCAAATTCTATGTAGAGTATCTACAGAAGAGCAAATAGAACAAGCTCTAAAAGATACTGAAGCAAAATTAACTAAACAAGATATTAACGATTTAACAGATATTTAAAATGGAAAAAAATATAAATTTTGGTAAATCCGCCAGAACAGGATTAATGAATGGGATCAATAAATTAGCTGATGCAGTAGTATCAACTTTAGGTCCAAATGGTAGAAACGTTGTTTTATTTAGAGGTGTAGGAGAATTTCCTCAATCAACTAAAGATGGTGTAACAGTAGCTAAAAGTGTTGTACTATCAGACCCACAAGAAGAATTGGGTGTTGAACTAATTAAACAAGCAGCAGTTACAACAGCAAATAAAGCTGGTGATGGTACTACAACTTCAACTCTATTAGCTAGAGAAATGATTAATGGAGGTCTTACCGCTTTAGATAATAAAGAAAATGCTGTTAGAATTAAAAGAGATATTGATGCTACAGTTAAGAAAGTAATATCAAATCTTAGAAAGAATATAGCTGAAGACATATCAGGTGAAGAGCAATTAGAACAAATTGCATCTATTTCTGCTAATAATGATCCTGATACTGGAAAATTAATTGCAACAGCAATTGATAAAGTAGGTTTAGAAGGTGTAGTACATATTGAAGAATCAAAAACGGGAGATACTTATCTTGAAACTGTAGAAGGTATGCAGTTTGATAGAGGATATAAATCACCTTATTTTGTTACTAACAATAATACAATGTCATCTGTTTTAACAGAACCAGCTATTCTAATTTTAGATCAAAAACTTAATTCAGTAAAAGAATTACTACCAATATTAGAAGCAGTATCAAGTAATGGAAAATCCTTACTTATTATAGCTGAAGATATTGATAATGAAGCACTAGCTACGTTAATTGTAAATAAAATGAGAGGTACAGTTAATGTATGTGCTGTTAAATCTCCTGAATTTGGAGAACGTAGAAAATTAGTATTAGAAGATATAGCCATAACAACTGGTGGTCAAGTATTCAGTAAAGATAAAGGAATGAAACTTGATAAATTTAGTTGGGATTGGTTCGGTGAAGCAAGAACAATTACAGTAACAAAAGATCAAACAACAATTGTAGATGGAAAAGGAACAGTGGAGAAAATTGAAGCACGTGTTGAAGAATTACAACAGCAAATCGAAAAAGCAAAGACGCCATACGAAACGGAACAGTTACAAAACAGGCTCGCGAAATTCGTCGGAGGAGTAGCTATTATTCATGTTGGTGGTAATACTGAAACAGAAATGTTAGAAAAGAAAGATAGAGTTGATGATGCATTACATGCTACAAAAGCTGCTATTGAAGAAGGTATAGTACCAGGAGGTGGAGCAGCATTATTATATGCTTCTAGTGGTTTAAAAGCTGATTCAACAGGAGCTAAAATTGTAATTGAAGCTTGTGCTAAACCATTTAATCAAATTCTAGTTAACGCTGGTTATGATGATGTTAAAGGACAAATATTAGCTGACAGTTTAGTTAACTCAGGTAATGATCATTGGGCAGGATATAATATTGAAAAAGAAGAAGTAACTAATATGAAAGATGCAGGTATTATTGATCCAACTAAAGTAACTAGATTAGCACTTGAAAATGCAGCATCAGTTGCTGGAACTGTATTATTAACTGAATGTACTATTACACAAGATAAAGACGGAGATGGTACTAATGCAGCTAATAGACCTGGTGGAACTGGAGGATTAGAAAATCAGAACATGGCTGGGCTAATGTAATAATTTTTATTATATTGATAATATGGAAAATAAAACTAAAACTGTAGAAAATAAAACATTAATCGCTAGTAGAGTACCTCCTGGCGATAAATGGAGATTAGCTGATGAACCAAATGGTAAAGTACATCCAACTTTAACTGATGCTTTAGAAGCTTATATGATTAAAACAGGTTTTAAAGGTGATTATAGATTAGAACCATTAAATAGTTCTTTATATGCTATAACAACTGAAGAACAAATAATAGAACCACCAAAACAAAAATTATATTCATTGTATGGCGAATACGGACAATAGTTTATTAAATGAGAAGTACAGACCAGTTAAGCTGGATGATTATGTAGGTAATAAAAACCTAAAATCATCAGTAGCTAAACAATTAGAACAAAATGATATTCAAAATTATTTATTCTATGGACCAGCTGGTACAGGTAAGACTACGTTAGCTAAATTGATAGTTAAAAATTTAGATTGTGATTCTCTTTATATTAATGCTTCTGATGAAAGAGGTATTGAAACAATTAGAGATAAAGTATCAGGTTTTGCTAGTGTAGCTTCATTTCATCCTATAAAAGTAGTAATTTTAGATGAAGCAGATTTTCTTACTATTCAAGCACAAGCTTCTCTTCGTAATATTATTGAAACGTTTTCACGTACAACTAGATTTATATTGACTTGTAATTTTGTAGAGCGTATTATAGATCCTCTACAATCTAGATGTCAAACAATAAAAGTTATACCTCCTACCAAGAAAGAGGTAGCAGTGCATTTAGCTAGTATCTGTGATAAGGAAA
>CAACVC010000007.1_pt1 | contig 52486 bp, 61 predicted proteins | sample 2381761 | NCBI WGS metagenome assembly CAACVC01 (sample SAMEA5211966, study PRJEB30684) | marine metagenome | biome: Marine; feature: Epipelagic; material: Water | collected 2015-10-15 | depth 45 m
TTCCATCACAAGACACAAAAGTTAGTTTTAGACCTTTTCTTGTTAAAGAAGAAAAGTTAATGTTAATAGCTCTAGAGTCAGGTGAAGAAAAACAAATACAAGAGGCAACTAAAAAAATATTGGCTGCCTGTACATTTAATAAAATAGATGTAGAAAACTTACCAACATTTGATATAGAGTATATGTTCTTACAAATAAGAGCAAAGTCAGTTGGTGAGATATCAAAATTTAAAGTAATTTGTCCAGACGATAAGACAACTTATACAGATATAGAAATAGACTTAACAAAAGTTGAGGTTCAAGTTGATGATAATCATACAAACAAAGTAGTAATTGATGACACTAGGCAATTGGGTGTTGTTCTCAAATATCCTACAATGTCAATGATGACCAAAACAAACTTGAAAGACGCCGACTATGACACAGCCTTTGATTTAATGGTTGGTTGTGTACATGAAATATTTGAAGGCGAGAAGATATATCCTGGACAAGATAGTACAAAAGAAGAACTGAAAGATTTTTTAGAAAAGTTACCACAAGGTGCTTTTGATAAAATTAGAGTATTTTTTGACACTATGCCTAGATTGAGACATGAACAAGAAGTCACAAATCCAAAGACAGGTGTTAAAAGTACAGTGACCTTTAGTGGTCTACAAGATTTTTTCGGATTGGCCTCACCCATAACAGCCTAGAGGCGTACTTTGAAGTAAATTTTTCGCTAATGCAACATCATAAATATAGCATTAGTGATTTAGAGAACATGATACCATGGGAACGTGATGTATATGTTCAAATGTTAATTAATTATATAAAAGAAGAAAACGAGAAAAGACAAAGGGAGAAACAGTAATGGAAACTGAAACAAAAAAAGTAAATTTAGAATTAGAGATTGACACTAATACTGTTGACTCTAGTAAAAACAGATATCAAGGTTTAATTGATCTTGCAAAAGCAATAGACAGTTGGAGAATATTTCCTAGAGTATTCATCACTACATATATTTTCTTACTATACAAAGTAGTAATATGGTATATGGAACTACAGGCACCTACTATGGAACAAAGTGGGTTAGTATCAATAGTTGTTGGTGCTGGCGCTGCCTGGTTTGGTTTATACACAGGAAGTAGAGCAAAATCAACTAAATAGTATTATATGGCATTACCATCAGTAGACACACAAACAAACGACCAAACTCAATTAGCAATTGACAAGTTAGGTAAATCAATAATGGAAAAAGCATCCATGTCAATACAAGGTGCTACAAAGGCCATTATACCAAATATACCTAAAATGATCAATGAGTTAACAATGGATTTAGAGAAAGGTCCTATTACTAGTTTTGGCAGAGTTATAAAAAAACTAGAGTCTATGGTACAATCATTAGGTTTAGATTTAAGAGAATACAATCAAGACTTGGCTAAACTATTACAAGATAGAGAAGAAAAGGCCGTTAAATCAGAGGCAGCGGTACAAAGATTAAGAGAGCAAGGTGTTATTGCACGTGTTAATCAGACAACAAAAGAAGTCAAGATATTATCTAAACATGAAATCAAACAAGAAGAAAAGGCCATAAAATTAAGAGAACAAAAAATAACAAAACTAGAATTACAATTAAAGAAAGACGCTCACAAACTACAAACACGTATGTTTGGTAAAGATGAAAATCAGGCGAACACAAAGAAAAAAATACAAGAAAATTCTGTTAAGTTAGAAGAACTAAAAGCACTTCAAGAACAAAAACAAACTGATATATCTACAGGCACTACTGCTGACACAGGTAGAAGTAAACCATTGCCAATGTTTGTAGAAGAATTAAAAGGTGCATTTATGGAACCATTTGCAGCCATAGGTGAATCGTTTAATATGTTGAAAGAAACAGGTAAAGGTTCTGCTGAGTTAGTTAATTTCTTGACAGGTGGTATATTCTTAAAAGCATTTAAAGGTTTAACAAGAGGTCTTAAAGCAATTGGTGGTTTCTTTACATTGGCTAGATTAGCTCTAGTTGCTAAATTTGCATTGATTATAGGTGCTATTACATTTGTTGCAGCTAAAATAAAATCTATTGTTGGTTTCTTTCAAAAGATACTTGATTGGTTTAGAAACTCACGTTTAGGTAAATTATTAGGTTTATCAAAAGAAACACCTGAAGAAAAGGCAGAGAGAGAATATCAATCAGAGAACTTTGGTCTTAATGATGGTTTTGATGAACTAGACAGCCATTTCAAAGGTACGCCAAAAGAAGAAATGCCAAAAGAAGATGTACCAAAGGCTGAAATGAAAAAAATGGACAATACAGAGTCAACAACTATAGTACCTCAAAGTGATGGTGAAATTAAAGAAAAAGTTAAATCTTTCTTTAAAGGTTTATTTGAGAAAGCAACTAACATGAAAGACAAAGCTGTTGAGTTTGCTCAGGCACAAAAAGATAGCGCATTGAACAATCAAACTGTAGTAGTTAATAATGCACCAACCACTGTATCACAAAATCAATCAGGAACAGTTGTGTCAGGTTATGTAAATAATAAACCAGACGAAACAATAATCAATACGTCAAGTAATAATTGGCGAGATATTTAAGATAAATCTTTTTCAGTTATAATTTTAAATTCAGCACCATTGTCTTTACAATATTTGGTAGCGGCTTGCCATTTAGCTTTATTTCGTATATACTCAAAACTTTCACGCATATATGATCTAGTCTTGCGACCAGTTGGTTTCTTTGGTGGCACACATTGACGTGATGGTTTAATCTCAATCAATAGTTTTTTACCTTGTTTTGTTCTTACAATGAAGTCTGGAAAATATCTATGCCATTTATTGTCAATAGGACTGTAGTACCGTATTGGTAACTCCTCACTTGCCCAATGGTCTATATCTGGATTTTTGTCTAGGTACACCATCATACGTCTTTCTAGTAAAGAACGATAAATAATATTAGTTGGATCGCCAACGTACTTACTAGGGTTGGCAGGTGTATATTTTCCCTTAAAAGATTTCTTCATAACTGTTATAAATATACAAGTATATATAAAGGAATTAAATATGGCTTGGACATCTAAAGTAGCAAACATAATCAAAGGTCAGATAGGAGCGGCTGTTGGTAGATCAATTGCCAGCAAGTTATCATTTGCTTCATCTGGTCAGACATCAAAAGTAGCGGCTAAACTATTAAACAAATCGCCGTTAGAGATAGGGTCAACAGGACCATTGACACATATGGAGTCAGTAAACAATCCATATAATTATGGTACTGTATTTTATCCTGAAGAAACATCAAATCTAGGTGCTGGTCATTATGTTATATTTGATATAGTATCTCACAAGTCATCAAAATTTAAAACACAAACATTTAACAACGGTCAACTAACATCTGGTTCTAATAATCAGTTTGATAATTCCGATGTTAGTAATAGAATTTCAAATATAAAAAGAAAAGGTATCACATCATCATCAAGACTAAAATCTACATCAAGTGGTATTATGACAAAAGTTGGTGATACACATAATTATATTTCAGACAGTATTATATTATATACACCAGCAGAGGCAATGAAATTTAATTACAGTGCTAGTTATGAAGACGCACAAACAGGACTTGCAGGAGATTTAGGTGCTAGTATTGGTAGTATAATGAACGATCCAGGTTTTTTAAACAAGATACAGGCTGCCGGCGAAGGCGCTGCTGGTCTTGGTAGAGAGTTAGGTAAGTCTGCTATATTTGCAGCTGCTAGTATTATACCAGGTTTTGAAAACAGTAGACAATTATTTGATAAGACATTAGGTCAGGCAAAGAACCCTAATTTAGAAACAATATTCCAATCAGTACCATTTAGACAGTTTAGTTTTCCTTTCTTATTTGCACCTAAAGACGAGAAAGAAAAAGATCAAGTACATAAAATTTTACAATTGTTTAGATTTCATATGTTGCCTGAGCAACAAAATGCATTTGCTAAAGTTGGTTATTTTCATGTACCATCAGAGTTTCAAATAACATATATGTACAGAGAAAACGAGAACTCATATTTACCAAGAGTTAGCCGTTGTGTGTTAAAAGAATGTAATATTGATTACGCACCAGAGGGTGTTGTATCATCACTAATTGCAGACGAGAAAGGCGCACCACCAACTCTTATCAAAATGGATTTAACATTTGGCGAGACAGAGATTATGACTAAACAAACTGTAGCGGAGGGTTTCTAATATGGCATACTTTGAAAACTTCCCTAAAGGCAGTTATACTAACGACAACTTAACATATAAACAAGTTACCGATTTATTCAGACGAGTCAAGATAAAAGAAAAGATAATTGACGAGGCAAGTCTATATCAAGAATACGATGTACCTAATGGCGAGAGACCTGAAGATACATCAATGAAACATTTTGGTGATCCACAATATCATTGGGTAATATTAATGACAAACAAAAGTCAAGATGGTTTGTATGATTGGCCATTAGATTTCAGAGCATTTGAAACATTTATTGCAGACAAATATTCTAATCCAGATGATACACACCATTATGAGATTACACAAACAAGTGGACCAACATCATCAAACGACTATTCACATCTAATAGAATGTAATAGTACAGAGCCAGGTGCCGTATCTGTATCTAATAGACAACATGAAGAAAGAATACAAGATAAAAAAAGAAAAATCAAATTAATAAATCCAGGTTTCTTACCTGTATTGCTAGAAGAATTTGATAAGTTGATGAATGAATAATTATGTACAATCAAATCAATGCTGACACACTAACAAGCGCAGGCCAATTTGCCTTATCAGACATACAGTTAATATCTTATGTATCGGCAGAGGGTGGTAGTGAACCAAAGAAAGTTAGTGTAAGATCACAAGTAATAGAAGTAAACATTTATGAAGACCTATTTGGTAAAGGTCTTACAGGCAATGTAGTCATGGTAGACGGACAAAATATTGCCAATCACTTACCATTAACAGGCTTTGAAAGAATAGAATTTAAACTAAACACGCCAGGTATATCAAAAGGTTTTGATTTCACATCGGTGACCGGCCACCCTATGTACATCTATAAAATATCAGGTAGACAAGAACTATCTCCTCGTACACAAGGTTATGTTTTACATTTTGCCTCTAAAGAATTAATCACAAACGAGCAGAATAAACTTCATAGAGTATACACAGGTACAATTGACCAAATGGTGATGGATATTTTTAGAACTGATTTAAAATCTAATAAGACTTTGATACTAGAAGAAACCAAAGGCACAAGAAAATATGTTGCGACTGGTAAACGACCATTTGAATTTATATCCGAATTATCTAAATCTGCTGAGGCAGGTAGATATAATAATAGTGGTATGTTTTTCTATGAAGACAGTACAGGTTATAGATTAAGATCACTAGAGAATATGTTGGCGATTACAGACGGCGCTGCTAGACCAGCCGTTGCACGTTTTGAAAAGAAACCACGATCTGTAAAAGGTGGTAGTGGTATTACCAATATTATACAAGAAATGCAGACAGTGGATGGTTTCACAATAGAGAACCAGTTTGATACAATAAAAAATTTAAGAAACGGTGTATATGCAAGTAGAACTATAGCCCATGATCTTATGAATAAAACGTTTATTAATTTTGATTACGATTACAATTTAGAGTTTAGTAAGAACTTTCACACTGAACACGATGGTAATGGTGGTAAATCAGATAATAAGTCAGTTGCACCATTAATGAATTACGAAGGCAAACAATTTAGTGATTTCGCAGAAACAGTATTATATCTACAGTCTACAACAACCAAGATACACAACGATATAGAAGACGAGCCAAAGGGTACAAATACAGCAAAAAGATTAAGTCAGAGATTGGCCTTTGCCGCTATGCAGGTATCATTGAACGCAAGAGGTTTTACTGGCCTCTCATGTGGTGATGTAGTTGCACTAGAGATTCCGTCATATGAACCAGCAGGAGTAGATAACCCATTAGACCACGATCCATATATGTCTGGACGCTACCTGGTTAAGTCCATACGACACAAAATAGATACTTCTAAAGATATGCACACAATGGCCATATCCTGTATGAAGGACGCCGTTAGGGTCGCATATCCTGAAGAAAACAACGATACCTTTACAGGAAGAGAAAACAGCGAGGCCACCAACATATTACAATACGAATTAGACGATACACTTATTACCGAGGCAAGTGGAGGAAATAACGATGGTATTCTCTCATAATTTCAGAGAATCTCCGAGTTTTCCGACCGCTCCGCTCGCTTTGACGATAGATATAAACAATGGCCATAGCAATGGCCGACAGAGAGAAAACACTGTAAAAGGTATAATATAGATAAGAAACATACAGAATACAATGTACAATAAAGAGAACAACCCTTATAGACACATAGATACAATGCTCAAGGCGGCCTTTGAGAATATATCACATTATATCAGAGAAGGCAACAACATAGTGGTAAGCAGAGTTAAAGTCATGCTAGCGCATGCCTGGTCTATAGGAAATGGCCTTATCAGTACAATAAATAGACATACGCAGAGATTGGAAGACATATATTGTAAATGTAGTCTATGCCAGCGTTATAATGGCCTCTTGCGTACAAAGGAGAGAAATAGGCAAAAATAATGGATTGTGTTGTAATTAAAAAAGAACATTTATCGGAAAAAATTTAGAACAATGGCAAACTTTATAGGAAAGAATATAGACTTTACATGGTTTTCAGGTGTAGTAGAAGACAGAATGGATCCTCTCTTTGCAGGCCGTTTACGTGTTCGTTGTTTAGGTTATCATACAGACAATAAGAGTGAATTACCTACGGCCGATTTACCATGGGCAATTTGTATTATGGGTAATGGGTCACCAGGAATTTCAGGCCTTGGCCATTCTCCTAGTTTTCTTGTTGAAGGCAGTTGGGTATGGGGATATTTTCGTGACAGTACTGGCCACCAGGAGCCAATCATAGTTGGCAGTTTACCAGGCAAGCCGATTGGTTACGGTAATCCTGACAGTGGCTTCTACGACCCACACAGACGAAGTGATGATGAGGAAGAGGAAGACTACAAGAAATCGGTATACCCACGTGAGATCAATGAGGTAGATACCAATAGGTTGGCCGTCAATGATGAAAAGAAAGAGCACACTTCGTTGACTACACGTAAGGCCGACAGAGAATTAAATCTAAACATACCAACGGCAGACTTTGACGAAGTGACAGCGGCCGATGGATCAACTATAATCGCAAGTGATTCGGATACCTGGTCACAGCCAACTATACCTTACTCGGCCGTTTACCCATATAACCACGTGTTTGAGAGTGAACAAGGCCACATTAAGGAATATGATGACAGTTGGGAATATGATGAGTACACCGGCCAATACCATTACTACACACGAATACACGAAAGACACAAGAGTGGCACAGGTTATGAAATAGATAACAGTGGTAATATTGTAAAGAAAGTGGTGGCCTCCTCTTACGAATTAATAGACGCTGACCATTACGTAAACATCAAACAAGATTCAGATATCACTATCAATGGCCGTCATAAGATATTCATTAACAAAGATGGCTTTGAAAACAATCACTATGACATACACGTAGGTGCCAATGCAAATATTAATATACAAGTAGACACAGGCGATATCAATATGGTTACCAAAGGTGGCCGTATTAATGTAAATGCAGGTGGTGATTACAATGTTAAAGTAGGTGGTAATTATACAATAAGTGTAGATGGTAATAAAACAGAGAGTGTATCAGGAAGTAAAGTAAGTAATACAACAGGCGCAGTGGTTCATAGAGGGGCTACAATAGATTTAAATCCATAAACTCGTTAAAAACCTCCATATAAAAGCGCTATTGGGAAATGGCCACCAGGTTTTAATCTATAAATGCAATAACAATCTTTAGCTGTATCTTTTTCTTAATTTTTTCCTTGGAGGATTTTCCTGTCTCTGGAAAGCAGGCCAGAGTTGTATCGTATTAGGCTTGACTTTATCTCTTGTTTCTGTTATATTAAGGTTATGGATATATTACTAGCATTATTAGTACCAGCAATACCATTAGGTTTAGTCACGTTATTATTGTTAATGTGGAATAAAGAAAAACCTTAAACAAAAGGTCTTCCATAAAAGAATACAGGTAAACTATGTCTTTCTCCTGTTTGTACTGGAAATACACTATGACTTTGCCAAGCAGGAAATACTAATACACTTCCTTTCTTTAACTTTATCTCAAAGTCTTTTATATTATGTTCTTTCATTTTAAACTCACCACCTGTAAATTCAGACGGATCATTTAACAATACTGTCATTGATAGTTTTCTTGTAAGATTGTGTAATGGACTTGCAAGACTTTTAACTACACTGTTATGGCCACCTATACCGTCTCTATGCCATCTATATTGATTACCTATTCTATAATTGTGTAGTTGTACTTGATGACCATCTATTGAGTAGTTCCAACCGGACTCCTCATTGGCCATATTCATATATTTGTACAGTTGTTCTAATAACCAAGTATCATCTTTCTCACTGGCAATTATACGTTTTATATCATCGTCACTGAATACGTCATGTTTTAACCAGTATAAATTATCAGTTTCTTTTTGGTACTTGAAATCGTTAGAAGTGTCTGGACAATCGTTGTTGTTAGATGTCATCCATTTCATATTACTATTTAGTCACAGCAGCTCTGGTAGATCAAACTTATATATAACGGTGTAGTTCCGTAAGGAAAGCTCCTAGTACCAAAAGGACGCAACTCAATTAATACTCTTTTACATAACACTTTATACCTAAATATAATTGCAGTGTTTCGTCACTGTATATTTCATTATACATTATGTAATCGTTGAATTGCTTTTTTTATACAGTAGAGTTCCGTGCTGTTTTACGGAATGACTATGGCATGGCTCTAGGTCACATAGTAAAAAAAACAAGAAGAAGGATTACATGGCAAAGTTGCAGAAATATGCCTTAATGGCATTAAAGAAGAAGGCGCCTAAAGTACCGAATTATACTTGTACTGATATTGATAATGTTATAACGACTCTTGGACAATTACATGAGGGTACGAAGAAGATGACTAAATTGCGTTTAGCTGTTTTAGAACGTAAATTAGAAAGACTACGAAACTCCAATGAAGCTTTAAGAGACTCTGGAATATACTGGTATGGTATATGTAAAAAAATTATAAAAAGTGTAAAGAACGTTAAGAAGGCCACTTTGAGTAAACAAAACAAAAAAAATCGGAAAAATCGGAAAATGTACTCTGATTAATCTAGAAGGGACGAAAAATGGGAGAATACTTTATGGTAATTATAATGTGTATGGCCGGTGCTTGCCAGAGCATTTATCAAGAAGCACCGTTTAGTTCATACGAGGAGTGTAAAGTTGAAAGTCAAAAGACAGCACAGATATTTAATAGACAATATCCGTCAAGTCAAGGCGAAATCTATTGTTTTGATAAAGAACAATTTAACATCTATCTAAATACCACTGAAGAATTAGATAAGGAAAAAATTAGTTTATGATACAAATTACAAATGACGCATTAGATCATTTAGAAAAATTAAAGGCCAAGCACAACGTTAACTACATAAGATTAGAAGTTAAAGGTGGTGGTTGTGCTGGCTTTGAATACAAATGGTCTTTTGAACAAGAAAAGAAAGACAGTGATATAGTTGTTGATGATGTACTTATCATAGATGACCTATTTGAAATATATTTGGTTGGTATGGTATTAGATTATAAAGAAGAAATATTTGGTAGTCAGTTCGTTTTTGAAAATCCAAATAGTAAGTCATCATGTGGTTGTGGAACATCTTTTAGTATTTAACTAAATAGTTTTATATTATGGCTGAAACGAATAGACAAAAAATTGAAGGCACCGAGGAACAACACGGTATTAAAATCAAAGAAAACTCATTTTTTGATAGAAGACATAAGAGATTAAATATTGATTTATCTCATAGATGTCCGTTAGAGTGTTTACGTTGTGGTCGCCAAAGAAGTTTTACAAGTAAAGGCCTAAAGGTACCAGGCAGAGATTTAACCATAGAAGAATATAATAAAATATTAGATTGGTTTCCAAGAATATCTTTTTGTGGCCAATATTCAGACCCTATACATCACCCAAAAATAAACGAATTACTAAAGATTGCTTATGAACGTAAAGTTAAAGTTGAAGTACATTTAGCTTCTTCTTTAAAACCTATGAAACATTATATAAGTGCCTTTAAATCAAACCCTAAAGCAAACTGGATATTTGGTATAGATGGCATGCCTGAAGAAAGTAAACAGTATAGAGTTAATCAAGATGGTGAAAAACTATTTAAAATTATGTTAGAAAGTAAAAAATATCTTTATACAAAACCACTATGGCAATTTATTATATTCAGTTTTAATGAAAAGAGTATTGATAAAGCAATGAAGATGGCTAAAGAAAATGATGTAGATTTTATATTAGTTAATAGTGCAAGATGGACAGATGATGACGATTGGTTAATGCCAAAAACTAGGAGAACAATGAATGACTAAAGTTACCGATAATCATTTAGGTGGCCAATCACAATGGGCTGAAGGAGATATTGAATTAGATCCTTTATGTTTTAAAGACGCCATTGCTTTAGCAGTGACAAACAAAGGTGTATTAATACCTTGTTGTAGAATGGACGACCCACACACCATGAATGATCCTAGAATGCAACAATTTTTAAAAGTATCTGTTATAAATGATAACAATAGTATTGAAGATATATTAAAATCAAAAGAGTGGAAAGAATTTGCAGATAATCTATCCAAGAATATAGGACCTAATGCATGTAGGACTACTTGTGCAAAACAAAAAAAATATACACAAGTTGTAGAATGGGTAGATACTGAAAAGGGAGAAACCAAACACGTTGAAAAGAAATAATGAGAAAAAAACTTGTAGTATCCGGTTGTAGTTTTACAGATAAAAATTATTATATTGTCACTGATAACGAAGAACACCATTGTTTAACATGGGGAGAAATATTAGCAAAAGAATTAGATATGGACTTTGTATGTTTAGCAAAGAACGGTGCAGGTAACGAATATATTTTTTCATCTATACAAGATTATATTTTATCACACGATCCAAAAGAAATAGGTTTATGTATTGTAGGTTGGTCAAAATGTCAAAGAGTAGATTGGCAAAAGAAAAGATTAGATTGGGCTGATACAAAACCTAATATGTATGGAGATGTAAGAGGTTGGATATTAAAAACTTTAAGGTATCAATATTCGTTTCAAACTTTAATGGAACAAAATAGAATACCATACAGACATTTTCAAATGATTTCATTATTTGTAGATCATATCTATGAATATGAATTTAAAGATCAAGGTGGTAATTATGAAAAGATAAGAGACGAATGTATAGAAGTAATTAAAAACTCACCACAATATAATAACATGAAAAACTTTATTGGTTGGCCTATATTCAATGAAGAAAATGGTTTTGTTGTAGGAGATTTACAATTACACAAAGATTGGGGAGTAGAAGATAGATTAGCAAACAAATTACCAAAATCCACTTTTAATCCTGATAATAGAGAGTATGATCAAAAGATATACTTTCACGATAAATATGGCAAACCTGTTGGTCTAGCACCAAAAGGAACAATTAATTATGATTATGTTGTGAGTAAACATAATCCACACCCAAATAAAAAAGGACATGAATGGCTTGCAAACTATATTAAGTTGCATGGATTTAATAGTCAAAGAGTAGAGGAGAAAAAATGAAAGTAGGTTTTACTTGTAGCACGTTTGATTTACTACATGCTGGCCATGTACAAATGTTAAAAGACGCAAAAGAAGAATGCGATTACTTAATTGTTGGATTACAAACCGATCCTACACTTGATAGACCAGATACAAAGAAACGACCAATACAAACATTGGTTGAACGTAGTATACAATTAAAAGCTGTAAGATATGTTGATGATGTTATACCATATGAAACTGAAAAAGATTTAGAGGATATATTACAAATGTATAATATTTCAGTTAGAATAATTGGCGAAGAATATCAAGGTAAGAGTTTTACTGGTAAAGATATATGCGTTAAGAAACATATAAAGATAGTTTATAATAAACGTGAACATAGATTTAGTTCAACGGATTTAAGAGAACGTATTAAGAATAGTTAATATTAAACTTTTATTACAATATAATTTCCTGTGATATATACTATTGTATAAACTCTAAAGTAAAACATAGGAAACCTAAATGAGAATATTAAGTATTATATTAATGTGTTTGATGACAACTATATCATATGCAAGAGATCAAATTAACATAGTCGGTAGTTCTACCGTTTATCCTTTTTCAACAGTAGTAGCAGAAAGATTTGGTAAGTCAGGTAAGTTTAAAACACCTGTAATTGAATCAACTGGTACTGGTGGTGGAATGAAACTATTTTGTAAAGGCATTGGTGTAAATACACCTGATATGTCAAATGCAAGTAGAAAAATAAAAGCAAAAGAAATCAAACTTTGTAAAGACAATGGTGTCACTGAAATTACCGAAGTAATGGTAGGTTTAGATGGTATTGCTTTTACAAGTTCAGTAAAAGGCAAATTATATAACTTTACAAAAGAACATCTTTGGAAAGCAATGGCTGATTTAGGTCCAAAACCTGAAAAATGGTCAGACATTGATCCTTCTTTACCAGATTTTAAAATAGCAATTTTAACACCACCAGCAACAAGTGGTACAAGAGACGCTTGGAATAGTTTAGTAATGAAAAAAGGATGTCCAGAAAGTATCTTAAAAGAACAAGGTAAAAAAGCTTGTTATATGTTAAGAGAAGACGGACCTGTAATTGAAGTTGGCGAAAACGATACTTTGATTATCAATAAGTTAGTAGGTGAACCACAATACTTTGGTATTTTTGGTTTTAGTTATTATGATAATTCAAAAGATAAAGTTCAAGCACATACAATTGAGGGTGTTAAAATAAGTTTAAAAGCAATACAAGATGGTTCTTATCCAATAAGTAGACCATTATACTTTTATGTAAAAGATCAACACATTGGTGTTATACCAGGAGTTGAGGAATATGTAAAAGAGTTTACTTCTAAAAGAGCTGCAGGTAAGAGAGGTTACCTTTTAGATTTAGGACTAGTGCCTTTAGAAAACTTAAAAGAAGCTATTTCTAAAATAGATTAACTATATCTGAAATAGTTGTTATTAGTATTTCTATAATAGATAGCAAATGTATCAGCGCCGTCCATATGACAGAAAGATTGAGGTCTTTGATAATAATTTGTTTTACCAGTTGTCATGTTCTTTTTCATACCTGACTTACCTCTGTATCTGTATCTAATCTTCTTTGCATTTTTACTAGCAGATACTTCTTTAAAATATTTTAAATATTTAATAGGTATATCATATGCTATACAAGAGCCTTGATGTTTGAAAGGATCCACCATATATTTTAATATTACTTTATTGACAATCCTTTCAAAAACTTTTCTTCGTCTGTCTTTTTTTAAACTCATATTCATATTTTCTCCTATTTTAAGTATAATGGACCAGTCCAATTAATTGCATAATTACCAGATAATACATTACCTCTTGCTTGATTAAGAGCAGGAGCTTGCCAACCAGCAGGTTTTAATATATCACCCATTTTAAATCTACCGAAGTCAATCATAGAAATAAAAGCTTTTACACCACCGTTGTTTACAACTTTAATAAACTTTTTACCAGTTTTGATAGAAAAACCAGTGGCATATTCTTTACACATTTTTTCTCTAACTTCGTTATTATCACTAGCGCCAAAGTTCTTTGTATAGTCTTCAACCATAGCGTTAGTCATATTCATTATTCCTTCTTTTAAAGTTTCTGCTTTAACGTTTACTGTAATCATTATTTGTCCTCCTTGTATAATTCTTGAGCATATAAAGCTAAAATGTATGACGCAATACCTATCAAGGCCATTGAAGCACCTTGTAAATATTTGTCTATTTCAATTGATCCTACGGCACCAACCATTGCTAAAGTACCGACTGTTGCCATTATTACTGACATGTATTCTATTATTTTTTTCATAGTGTATCCTTTGTTGTTTTTCATATTACTCGTCCATCCTATAACATAAATACACTAAAAGCAAGCAAAAAATGAAAAAAAATACAAAAAAATTTGCATTTTTTCTTGTCTGTTCTCTTTTTGTTCTCGTTTCCTGCTCAAAAACTGTTAAGGATTGCAAAATTGAGCCGGATTATGAAAAAATTGGCGAATCAGCGTTAGAAAATAAAGAAAATTTAAGTGAAACTGAGCTAAAATCTGCTCAAATGTCATGTAAATTTTAAGGATAAATATTTTTATGACGTATTGTATGAATTGTGGACATTCCTGTCATTGTGACAAGGTTTGCTGGCAAAAATATGATGAAGGAGGCGATACTTTGTGTTGTAAACACTGTCGGCACGAAGAAAAAGAAGAAAAATCAGTAAATTTTAACGAAGATTTATTTAATGGAGCATAAAATGAGTAAAATGAGAATATTTAAGTTTTGGAATGAAGCAGGAGAAGAAAAAGAGAAAGAAGCGATGAGTTTAAAAAAGGCAGTCATGTCTGTTCAAGGGGATTATAAGGATAATTTCATAAGTGTTGAGTATATGACTAAAAAAGGCAAAAATATTAGTCAATCTATAAAAATACCTATGGGTAGAAAAATAAGACAATCAATATTAGTTGAAAAACGAAGAGCTGAAGCAAAAGCGGCTAGAGAAGCGAGAAGATAATGCCGGCAATCTGTAGAAAAGGCGATAGTTTGAGTACCGGTCATATATGTACAGGTACAACAACGTTAAATACGCCTGGTCAATCTACAGTTAGAGCAAATAGTATATTAATTGCAAGAGTAGGTGATCCTACAGTAAGTCACCCTTTTCCACCGGCACCACCTTGTGCGCCACATGTTGCAAACGTTAATGTTGGTAGTTCAACAGTTAGTGTTTGTGGTAGTCCAATTGCAAGAATAGGAGATAGTGCAGACGCTGGAGCAATGACTTCAGGTTCTTCTAATGTTTTCTCGGGATAACGTATAAATATATACGTATGCCAAATTACGATTCAAGTTCTACGAACAACAGTAAAAGATCAAATAGAATCTATAGTGATCTAGATTTAAATTTTGGTCGTAATACTGTGACGAATGATGTAAATAAACTGACGGATGTAGAGGCCGTAAAGAGAAGTGTTAGAAACTTAATTAATACTTCACACTTTGAGAGACCTTTTCATCCTGAAATTGGTAGTGATGTAAGAAGAATGTTGTTTGAACCAATGACACCACTTACAGCACTTAATTTACAAAGAAAAGTTAACGAAGTTCTAGCTAATTTTGAACCAAGAATAAAATTAGTTCAAGTTTTGGCAAGGCCAGACATAGATAGAAATAGTTATCATTTAACAATTATGTTTTACGTTATAGGAACATCGGAACCGGTAACAGTAGAAGCATTTTTAGAAAGATTAAGATAAAATGGCAAGTAATAAACTCATAGTATCAGATTTTGACTTTGATAACGTCAAAGCAAACTTAAAAACATTTTTACAAAATCAACCAGAATTTTCAGACTATAATTTTGAAGGATCAGGCTTCGCCGTTCTTTTAGATACGTTAGCATACAATACACACTATCTTGGTTTCAATGCCAACATGTTTGTAAATGAATCTTATTTAGATTCTGCTGACATAAGAAAAAATGTAGTCGCATTAGCAAAAGCAATTGGTTATACACCATCAAGTGTAAGAGCACCAATGGCCGAAGTAGATATTACAATTAACAACGCAAGTGGTTCAAGTGTGTTAATGAATAAAGGTACAACATTTACAAGTTCAGTAGAAGGAACAGGTTATAACTTTTTAACTAACGAAGATATTACAATTACACCATCTGCTGGCGTTTATAAGTTTTCAGGAGTTAATTTATACGAAGGTACTTTAGTCACTTTTAAATATACAGTAGATAGTTCAGACGCAGATCAAAAGTTTTTGATACAAAACGTAAATGCTGATACATCCACTTTAAAAGTCACTGTACAAAACTCAATTTCAGATTCTACATTAACAACTTACTCTTTAGCAACAGGTTTAAGAGGTATCAATGATGAATCAAAAATATATTTCTTACAAGAAACAGATAACGGTAAATTTGAAGTATATTTTGGTGATGGTGTTATCGGTAGAAAATTAGAAGATGGTAATATAGTTATTTTAGAATATATTGTCACAAATAAAACAGAAGCTAACGGTGCAAGTACTTTTGAATTAGGTTCAAACATTGGTGGTTTTACTAATGTCACTATAACAACAAAATCAAGTGCTCAAGGTGGTTCAGAACCAGAATCAAAAGAATCAATTAGATACAATGCGCCTTTACAATATACATCACAAGATAGAGCAGTCACAGCAACAGATTATGAATCAATTGTTAAGACTTTATATCCTAATGCATTATCAGTTAGTGCTTGGGGTGGGGAAGATGATGAAACGCCAGTTTACGGTGTTGTAAAAATTTCTATTAAGGCTGCTTCAGGTTCAACTCTAACAGAGGCAACTAAAGCGTCTATCGTTAAAGGTTTAATACCTTACAATGTAGCTTCAGTAAGACCACAAATAATTGATCCAGAAACAACAAGTATTTTAATAACATCAAACGCTAAATTTGATAAAAAAGGAACAAGTAAAACAGCAGACACTTTAAAATCAGAAATAATATCTGCTATAACAAATTACAATACAACTACTTTACAAAAGTTTGATGGTGTATTCAGATTTTCTAAATTAACAGGTTTAATTGATGATGTTGATACAAGTATTTTATCTAATATCACAACTATTAATATGAGAAAGAATTTTACACCTACTATAGGTTCATCTACAAAATATGATATGTATTTTAGAAATTCTGTTTACAATCCACATTCAGGACACTTATCAATTTTATCATCAACAGGTTTCAAAGTTTCAGGAAGTGATTTTGAAATGTTTTTAGATGATGACAGTAATGGTAATATTAGAAGATATTATCTAGTAAGTGGTGTTAAGACTTATGCTAACAATACACAAGGTACTATTAATTACGAAACAGGTCAAGTCACATTAAATTCTTTAAACGTTGCTTCTATTTCTAATATAAGAGGTAGTACTTCAAACGTTATAGAAATTACTGTACAACCTAATTCAAACGATATTGTGCCAGTTAGAAATCAAGTAGTAGAAATAGATGTAGCAAATTCAAATATAACTGTAGAGGAAGATACATTTGTTGGTGGTTCATCTGAAGCCGGTGTAGGTTACAGTACAACAACAAGTTATTAATTTAGCCAATGGCAAAATTTGATAATAAAATATCCAATTTAATAAACACTCAATTACCAGATTTTGTTGTTGATGATCACCCAAAATTTGTAGAGTTTTTAAAAACATACTTTCAATTCATGGAAGCTGCCGAGTTATCGGTAACTTCTATTGAATCTACAGACGGTATAACTTTAGAAAATCAAACAGGTGTTGCAAACAATCTAGTATTAGATGGTGGTTCACTTGGTGCAGAAAAAACACAACTAGATTTAGGCGATAAAATAATTTTAGAAGATAGTTCTTTTGGTAAATTTACTTTTAAAGAAACTGTCACAGGTGCAACTTCAAAAGCAACTGCTACTGTATTAGCTGAAGATTTAAATAACAATAGATTATTCATATCATCACAAGATAAATTTATAGTAGGAGAAACAATTACTGGTGGCAGTTCAGGTGCTCAAGCCGTAGTTAATAAGTACAGACCTAATCCAGTTCAAACTATTCAACAGTTAACAAACTTTAGAGATCCAGATAAAGTTATTAATGACTTTTTAAATAACTTTAGAGACGAGTTTTTTAAAACTATACCAGAAAATTTAACTTCAGGTGTAAACAAAAGAAATTTAATTAAAAATATTAAATCACTATACAAATTAAAAGGCACACAAAAAGGCCACGAATTATTTTTTAGAATACTTTTTAACGATCAATCAGAAACATTTTATCCTAGAGAACAAATGTTAAAAGTATCTGATGGTAAATGGTCTTCTACAAAAATTTTAAGAGTATTAAGTTCACAAGGAGAAACTTTAAGTTTAGTTGGTAGATCAATTAAAGGTAGAACATCTAACGCAACAGCTATAGTAGAAAACGTATCTAAATTTTATATAGGTGCAAGTGAAGTTTCTGAAATAACATTAAACGATGATACTATAGTCGGTACTTTTCAAGTAGATGAAATTATTGAAGGAACAGAAAATGATCAATCAGATTATTATATTTTAGCAACTGTCACAGGTGTACCAGGAGAAAAAACAATTACTAACGGTGGTGCTCTTTATAGTACAGACGATATTGTAAAAGTTACCGGTGGTGGTGAGCAGGCTGCATTTAATATTAATGATGTTAGTTCAGGTAAAATAACAGACATTGTTGTAGATGGTGGCGGATCAGGTTATGAAATAGGTGATACTTTATCTTTTACAAATACAGGAACATTTGGTGGTAATGCTTCAGGTGTTGTCACTGTAGTTAATGGTGCTATTGCTAACGAAGATACAGATCATATAGTATTAGAAGATGAAACATCAGCAGGCGATCACTTAACAGGAAATAAAATTGTACAAGAAACTGGTTCAGGCACAGGAGATATTACAGACATTTATTTAATAAGTGGTGGTGACGGATATAAATCTTTACCTACAGTTTCGGTAACATCTACATTAGGTTCAGGTGCAAACGTATTATCACATGGTACAGGAATAGGAAAAGTTTTAGGAATAGAAACATCTAATTTAGGTATTAAATATCAAAATTCTCCAGCACCTACATTATCATTTGTTAATTGTTTATTCATAACTGGTATTACAGGATCGTTTACAGCAGGAGAAACAGTAAACGGTGGTACTTCAAGTGCTTCAGGTTTAGTTTCAAGTTATAATTCATCAACACAAGTTTTAAAATTAAAAGAAGTTTCAGGTACTTTTCAATTAAATGAAATTGTATCTTCAAGTGGTGGTAGTGCTACTGTTAATAAATTAGATGTCACTGTTGCAACTGTAGATGTAAGAGCAGTTGTAGATACAAAAGGCGTATTCTTAAATGAAAAAGGACATATTTCAGAAAGTACAATGAAAGTACAAGATAGTTTATACTATCAAGATTTTTCATATGTACTAAAAGTAGGTAACTCAATTAATTTATGGAGAGACGCATTTAAAAAAACAATGCATACTTCAGGTTTTTATTTTACAGGTCAAGTTGATTTAGAAAGTAGATTAAATGCAAAAGTTCAAGTAGCAACAGGTTTCAATACTGGTACAGTTGGCGAACCATTACTTGCAATGATGAAATTAATATTTGAAACTGTATTTGGTAGAAGAACAGGAACAGTAGATGATGGTACATCAAAATCTATTCAACCAAATCAACCAAATCCAAATAACAATAGAGACGTGACTTTAACAAGAGCACCTATTGGTATTAGATTAAATTTAAGATTAAGAAGAACGTTTTTAGGGGCTACTGTTGCAGGTAACGTAAATGTTGCTCAAGGTTTTGCATATTGTGGTCCTAGATTTAACTCAATAAATAAATGGGCTGGTACAGCATATGGTATTACGGCTAACAGATCAAGTGGTATTAATGGTACAAGTGGTGTCACTTTTCAAAGATTGAGTGAATTAAAGGTAACAGGTACTAGAACAAGTTTAGATGGTAAATCAGCGTTGTTAGAAATGATAGCTGGTGACGATCTTAATGCCGGTAGACAATTTAAGACCAACTTTACTTTTCCAGCGGATATTACATTCCCAGGAGAAGAATCGTTTAGTGGTTCAAGTATAACTTTTGATAGCGGTGTTAAGAAATTTGACCAAACAAACGTATAAATATAATATATAAATAAAGAGAGATCATGGCAAAACAAACAATAAACATAGGTTCAACACCAAACGACGGACAAGGTTCTACTATCAGAGTCGGTGGTGATATAATTAACGATAACTTTAACGAAATCTATACTGCTTTCGGAGACGGCTCTAATTTAAGTTCAGGTTTTATCACAGGTAAACAAGAGGGTACCAATTTTTCAAATTCTATAATGGTTGGACATAGTACAACAGGTACTTTAAGTTCAGCAGAAAATAATGTCGCTGTAGGTAAAGGTTCTTTAGAATCTATAACTTCAGGAAATGAAAATACAGCCGTAGGTTTTGACACTTTAAAAGTGGTAACAGGACAATCAGGAAATGTTGCTGTAGGTAACTCAGCAGGTAAAGCTGTTGCAAGTGTTAATAATACTTTAGTAGGAGAAAATGCAGGTTTAAAAGTATCTTCAGGAAGTACCAATACTTTTGTAGGTCATAATGCTGGTAATGCAATTGAAACTGGTTCAGGAAACGTAATTATAGGAAACGCAGTAGGTAACTCTGCTTCTACAACTAAACAATTTACTATTGCAGGATCAGACGGTTCTAGTTTGACAACTTGGTTAGAAGGAGACTCTACAGGTAAAGTTGTAGTGGCTGCTGATCCAACAGCTGCTATGGGTATCGCAACGAAACAATACGTAGACGCTCAGGTTGCTGGTGAAAACGAAATATCAGAAATGAACGATGTCACTTTGACTAGTATTCAAACTGGTGATATTTTACAGTGGAACGGTAGTGCTTTTGTTAATTTTGCTTTAGGTACAATAGGTACTATGGCTGCTCAAAATGCCAATGCAGTCAATATTTCTGGTGGTTCTATCACTATGGGATCATTATCTAACACGTCAACTTTACTAGTTAAAAACTCTAGTGGTACAACATTAAAAACAATTATTGGAACAACATCATAGGAAAGTATTATAAATAGGAATAAGAATTATGCCAGCGATAATAACAACAAAATTCAGAATAAACAACAGTGAGCAATTTCACGAGTCTTTTAGTGAATCTGCTCCAAACGTTTACTATCTTGGTCTAGCAAGACCACAGGCTTTCGGTACTATCACAAGAGCAGATGGCCGAACAGATTACGAAGGAACAGACTCAAATCCAATAACTCCAGGTGATACAGTTGTTGCAGAGTTTAATACTTTTGATGATCTTTTAGCAGCTAAAAAAATAACAAGTTCAGATGTTTCTTTTGCAATACCAAGAAGAAATTGGGCAACAGGAACAACATACGATATTTACAGACACGACTATGGCGAATATGTGACTGGTAGTACATCTACTAGAAATACAGCTAATGGTGGTGCAACTACTTTACATGACGCTAATTTTTATGTTTTAACTACAGACAGAAATGTATACAAATGTATTGACAATGATGGTAATACTACTTCAACAACAGAGCCATCTGGTACAGGTACAAGTGTAATTACAACTGCTGATGGTTACAAATGGAAATATATGTACACTTTATCGGCGTCTCAACAATCTAATTTCTTATCAACAGATTTCATGGCAGTATCAACTAACTCAACAGTTAGTTCAGCCGCTGTAGACGGATCAATTGATTGTATTAAAATTAAATCAGCAGGTTCGGGTGGTTCTAACGGTACTCACTCTGTCACTATTAAAGGTGACGGTTCAAGTGCAACTGCTAACGTAGTAGTTTCAGGTGGAACAATTACATCGGTAACTATGACTAACGTTGGAGCAGGTTATACTTTTGGTACAGTTTCAAATGCAGAAATAGTATCTGCTGGTGCAACAGGTTTAACTGGTGCAGAATTAGATGTGATTATATCTCCAAAAGGTGGTCACGGTAAAAATGCAGTAGAAGAATTAGGTGGTTTCTTTGTAATGTTAAATGTAAATTTAGAAGGAACAGAATCAGCAAACTCTGGAGATTTTCATGCTGGTAACGACTTTAGAAAAATTTGTTTAATAAGAGATCCTGCTTCAGGTGGTTCAGCTGCTTCAGCAAACACTTTAAGAGGAACAAAAGCAATCAGAATTAACTCAACTCCAACACCAGGTACTTTTACAGTTGATGAAGAAATAAATCAAGCAACTACAGGTGCAGTAGGTAAAGTTGTAGAATGGGACGCAACAAACAGAATTTTATATTATATTCAAACAAGACACAATGACGCCGGCGTTGACGCTAATGGTAACTTGACAGCATTTTCTAGTACACATGTAATTACTGGTCAATCATCTTCAGCAACAGGTACACCGGAGACTAGTGTATCATCAACAATTAACAATGTTGTATTTTCAGGTGGTTATTCTACTCCGGAAATAGATCATGACTCTGGCGATGTATTGTACATAGAGAACAGAGCACCTATTCAAAGAGCAACAGATCAAACGGAAAATATTAAACTAGTCATTGAGTTTTAAGGAAGGAAACTATGCCAAGTCCAACAGACTTTAACCTTTCGCCTTACTACGATGACTTTAGCGAGTCAAAAAAGTTCCATAGAGTTCTTTTTAGACCGTCTTTTGCAGTACAAGGTAGAGAGTTAACACAATCACAATCAATCTTACAAAATCAAATTGAAAGATTATCAGATCACGTCTTTGAACAAGGCGCTATGGTTATACCTGGCGATATTTCTTACGACTTAAATTACTATGCAGTTAAATTAACTTCATTTACAGATTCAGCAGCTGTTGGTGTTACCCTAAATGATTTTGTAGGTTTAACTTTAACAGGTGCAAGTTCAGGAGTAAAAGGAAGAGTTGTTAAAGTATCAGCAACAGATGGTACTGACCCTAATACATTATTTGTAAAATATTTAAATTCAGGTACAAATAAAACTTCAACAGCTTTTTCAAACGCAGAAACAATTTCAGTTGCAACTACTTTACAGTCTACATCAACAACAGTTTCAGCAGTAGTATCTGCTACAGCAACAGGTAGTGCAGCTTCAGTAAAATCAGGTGTATACTACATAAACGGATTTCATGTACAAGTAAGTGATCAAGATTTAATATTAGACAAGTACACAAACACACCATCATACAGAGTAGGCTTATTAATATCAGAAAGTTTTGTCACACAAAACGATGATCTTTCTTTAAATGATAATGCTCAAGGAGTTTCAAACACAAATGCTCCAGGTGCTCACAGATTTAAAATAGATTTAACATTAACTAAAAAATCTTTATCTGCTACAGACGATTCAAACTTTGTAGAGTTATTAAGATTAAAAAATGGTATTATACAAAATCAAGTTAGAACAACTGAATACGCTATATTAGAAGACACTATGGCTCGTAGAACGTTTGACGAGTCTGGCGATTATGCAGTAAGAGATTTTGATTTAGATTTAAGAGAACATTTAATTAACGGAACAAACAGAGGTATTTACACTTCAAGTGCTGGTGGTGTTGAAAGTAAGATTGCAGCTGGTTTAGCACCAGGTAAAGCATACGTTAAAGGTTACGAAATAGAAACTATTGGTACAACTTTTGTTGACGTTGATAAAGCAAGAGACTTTGATACACAAAATAATTCAAATACAAGATTTGATGTAGGTAACTTTGTTCATGTTAATAATGTATTTGGTTCTCCAGATGTAGGATTTGTATCAGGCGATGTTGAGTCATTTAAAAAAGTAGGTTTATATAGTACAGAAACATCGGTAAGAGGAACAGAAAACGCAGGATCAGGTTCTAACATAACTACAATTGGTCGTGCTAAGTCTAGAGGATTTGAATATAATAACGGTTCAGCAGTTAGTGGTTTCTTTTCTAGTTCAAGTACAACATCAAATATATTCAAACATTATCTTTTTGATATTGTTATGTTCACACACTTAAGCTGTCCTAAAAATCAAGCATTTACAAATGGGGAAGAAATTACAGGAGGTACTTCAGGTGCTAAAGGTACATATGAAAGTATTTCTACTGAACAAGGTCACACAATCACAGGTGCAACAAAAGCTAATCCTGTAGTAATAACTGCTTCAAACACTTTACAAGATGGTCAACAAGTGACAATTAATAGTGTTGGTGGTATGACACAATTAAATGGTAACACATATACAGTTAAAAATCCAACTAGTTCAAATTTTGAATTAGATGTAGACGGTACAGGTTTTAGTACATATACAAGTGGTGGTACAGCAGATCATTCTGTTGTTGTTTTATCTAGTGTATCAGGAACATTTATACCAGGAGAAACAATTACTGGTGGTGTTTCATCAAGCACTGCTACTATTCAAGCAAATGCTAGAGGTTATAAAGGTGTCACTTCATACGATTTCTCATCTACAAAACAACTTGGTATGGCTAGTTCACAATGTACATACACAGCTGATACTACTTTAGATAATACATACGGAGAAAGTTTACAAATTTCAGGTACAATATCAGTAGCAAACTCTAATAATTCAATTACAGGTTTTGGTACTAGATTTACTACAGAGTTAAGAATAGGTGACTCAATTACATTTACTACAGACGCAGGTACTTCAATAACAAAAATTGTTGAGGCAATAATTTCAGATACTTCTTTAGAGTTAACAACTAACGTTGGTGGTTCAGACGTATCAACTAAATCAAATGCAAATAGAAATAGAGCAACACTAAAAGAAACTGATAAGAACGTTGCATTATTTGAATTGCCATATGAAACAGTTAAAACATTAAAAACAACTTCAAACTCTGGTGCTAGTGATACTAACTTTAAAATAAGAAGACACTTTACACAAACTTTAGGTTCAAATGGTGACGCAACTATTTCAGCAGGTACAAATGAAACTTTTGTTTCTTTAGATGAAAAAGATTATGCAGTTTCAATTATGACAACTGGTTCTGGTGGAACAGGTGCAGCTGGAGATTTCTTATCTTTAACTGGTAATAACCACGAAGGAGATCCGATCTTTACATTAAGTGGTTCTCCATCAGGAAAATCTTTAATACTAGATTTTGGTTCTAACTTTGCAAATCATAAAGTTAAAATTTTAGCAACTGTTAGTAGATCAGTTGTAGAAGAAAAATCAAAAACTTTAGTCACTAATAAATTATTAGAAGTTGAAACATTAGCAAATATTACAAAACAAGGTGGTGTTAGATTAATTAATTCTGATATTCATAGAATAGTATCAATAAAAATGGCAACAGCTTTTGGTACATACAATAATAGTGGTGAAGTAGATATTACAGATAGATACGATTTAGATAATGGCCAAAGAGATAACTTCTATGATATAGGTAGAATTATATTGAAAAAAGGTGCTTTAGTACCTACAGGTTCAATTGAAATAATTTATGATTATTTCTCTCATGGTTCAGGCGATGTATTTACAGTAGATAGTTATTCAGGTGCTGTTAGTTATGAAGAAATACCTTCTCACACTTCAGACACTACAGGAAAAACTTATGAGTTAAGAGACTGTCTAGATTTTAGACCAAGAGTAGATGACGCTTCAACAATCAATAAAGGAGAACAAGATAGATACTTTAATGGTGCTGGCGCTTCAGTTGTTGACGTTGCTAAATTTGGTACAGATATAACTTCAGATTTAGAATACTATTTACCAAGAATAGATAAAATATTTTTAGATAAAGATGGTGGATTTAAAATTGCAAAAGGGGCTAGTGCATTAGTACCTCAAGCACCGAAAAGTTTAGATGGTGCAATGCATTTATACACATTAGAAATTCCAGCATACACATTAGATACAGACGATATTACTATTACTAAAGTTGACAATCAAAGATATACTATGAGAGATATTGGTAAATTAGAAAACAGAATAGAAAATTTAGAATACTATACTCAATTGTCATTATTAGAAATGCAAGCAGAAAATTTACAAGTACAAGACGCAGACGGTTTTGATAGATTTAAAAATGGTTTCATAGTTGATAACTTTACAGGTCATGGTGTTGGTGATGTAAGAAATTTAGATTACAGAGCTGCTATGGATATGGCAAGAGGAGAAATGAGACCTATGTTTAATGAGGACGCCGTACAATTAATTGAAGCTGATGATGATGGCACAACAATTACAGCGTCTGATAGAACAGCGGCTAATTATCAAAAAACAGGTGATTGTTTAACCTTACCTTATACAGAAACAACTTTAATAGATCAACCTTTTGCAAGTAAATTTGTTAATGTAAATCCATTTGACGTATTCTCATGGACAGGTAGTATTCAATTAACACCACCAAGTGATGAGTGGAAAGAAACAGAAAGAACACCTGAATTAGTAATTAATAGAATAGGTAGTTTTGACACACTAGTACAAAATTTAGGAAATCCAAACTTAGCAAGTGTTGAGATTGGTACTGTATGGAATGACTGGCAAGAGTTTTGGTCAGGAACACCAACAGAAATCGGCAGACGAAATATGGGTAACCATAGAGCTGGTAGAAGAATATTCAGACGAGAAGAAATTACAAGCAGAGGTCAAATGTCTGCTACAAGAACAGGTGTAAGAACAAGAATAGTTCCACAAGTAGTAAGAAATTCAATTGGCGACAGAGTTGTTAGTGTTGGTTTTGTTCCTTTCATAAGAAGTAGAACATTAACATTTAACGCAACAAGATTAAAACCTGAAACAAGAGTATATCCTTTCTTTGATAATATTGATATAACAAGTTATGTCACACCAAACGGTGGTTCTCTAGGTGGTAACCTAGTGACAGACGTTAACGGTGCAGTTTCAGGAACGTTTGCAATACCTGATCCAAAAGTAAATAGTAATCCAAGATGGAGAACAGGTCAAAGAGTATTCAGATTAACAAGTTCATCTACAAATAATTTAAGTTCAGCTGTTCAAACTTCAGGTGAGGCAGATTATCTTGCTAAAGGCGCTTTAGAAACTGTACAAGAAACAATTATTTCTACAAGAGAAGCACAAACTGTTAGAGAAAGTACAGTTGAAACAGTTAGTAGAGGAACACAATCAAGAACAAGAATTACAGAAACAACAATAGGTTGGACTGATCCATTAGCACAAACATTTTTAGTTGACGATCCAGGTGGAGTTTTCTTAACATCACTTGATTTATATTTCAGTTCAAAAGACGACAATATTCCGGTAACAGTACAGATTAGAGAAGTAGTAAACGGATATCCAGGAAAAAGAATAGTTCCTTTTTCTGAAAAAACTTTAAATCCAGGTTCAGTAAATACAAGTACAGACGCAACAACGGCTACTACATTTACCTTTGATAGTCCAGTTTATTTACAAGAAAATACAGAATACTGTTTTGTTGTAATGGCAAATACTAATAATTACAACTGCTATGTTGGTAGATTAGGAGAAAGAGTAATAAATTCAGATAGAACAATATCACAACAACCATACGCTGGTGTTCTATTTAAATCACAGAATGGTTCAACTTGGACGGCTGAACAAAACGAGGACATAAAGTTCAAAATAAAGAGAGCAGAATTTGAAAACGTGACTGGTACAGTGACATTGTGCAATGACACTTTACCTACTAGAACATTAAAAACTAATCCGTTAAGAACAACAAATAGTTCAGGCGTAATTAGAGTTTATCATCCAAATCATGGAATGCATGGTACATCAAACAATGTCACAATTGCTGGTATACCATCAGGTACTTACAATGGTATTGCTCATTCAGACATAAACGGAACATACACAAGTATTTCAAACGTCACTTTAGATAGCTATGATATAACAACTACAGGTACAGCAAATGCAACAGGAGATATAGGGGGCTCTGTTGTGACTGCAACTCAAAATAGATTGTACGATCTATTAAATTTAAACTTATCTACAGCGACAGTTCCAGGCACAAGCATTGCTTACACAATGAGACCAACTACAGGTAAATCTGTACATGGTTCGGAAACAGAATTTAGTTTAACGACATCAACTAATGCAGTTTCAGTTATAGCAAATGATAATATTTACTTCACAGCACCAAATATGGTCGCAAGTGATATAAATCAAACAAATGAAATGTCAGGAAGTAAATCTTTATTTGTAAACTTAACAATGACAACTAACAACACTAAACTTTCGCCAGTATTAGACTTGCAAAGAATTAGTGCATACACAATTCAAAATAGATTAAACTCATGTACATCAAGTAATACACCTGATTATGTAAGTGATGAAGAAAGCACAGGCACATCATCTGCTGGTGTTTACGTGACTAAACCAATTGTGTTAGAAAACTTGTCAACTGCTTTAGATGTAAGATTAACTCAAAACGTAAGATCAACTTCTAGTGTCCTCGTTTACTACAGATTATCATCATCTGAAGAATCAAGAAATATAAATGATATAGGCTGGACACCTTTCAATTCAGCAGGCGAAGAAGACACTACAGTGACGCCAGCTCAAGATGATGAAACATTTAAAGAATACAAATATAGTGCAAGTGGTCTAAATGAATTTAGTACTTTCCAATTAAAAATTGTTATGAAAGGTACAAATTCTGCTTATCCACCTGTAGTTAAAGATTTAAGAGGTATTGCATTGGCAGTATAATAATATGGCTAGTTCTACATTAAAAGTTGAAGGTTTTGAAAGTTTAGTAAGAGACATTAATACGAAGGCTATTATTAATACTAATAGAGCGGAATATAATAACTACATGAAAAGAGTTAAGGCTAGAGAAAATAGTGCTGATACAATAAGAGGTCTTTGTAAAGAGATAAATAACTTAAAGAAAGAATTATTTGAAATTAAAAATAGTATGAAAGGTAAAAAATAATGGCAGTTAAAAACATAGCAGTAACCGATACACTAGAAACATTTAGAACGCAATTTAATGATTTAGCGGCTAATGATTTTGGTGACGCAGCTGCTTTATCAGCTGCTGGTATTTCAGCAACATCTGTTGTTGGTGCAGTTGTAGAGTTATCTGCTCAAATAGGTACTGGAGAAGGACACTACATAAGAGACGCAAGTTCAACAGTTCAGTTGATTGCTCCAGGTAATACTATATCTTTTCTAGGTACAAGTAATCAAATAACTGCTACAGTTTCAAGTCCAGATACAGTGACGTTGGCGTTTCCAACTAACGTGACGGTTACTAACTTAACAGTTAATGGTACATTGAACGGACAAACAATTACTTTTCCAAGTGCAACAGGAGAAATTATAACAACTGGATCAATTGATAAAGTTAGTGAAAGTATGATGGCTAATGACGCAATTAGTTCAACTGAATTGAAATCATTATCTACATTATTAATTAAAAACAGTTCAGGTACTACATTAAAAACAGTACACGGCGCTGGCGTTTAAAAACTAGTCACTTAATTGTGACATAAATAAAATTATGAATATATTATTAACAGGCAGTGAAGGATTTATAGGAAAACACCTTTACAAATTTTTAGAACAAAACAATCACAATATAATACCAATAGATAAACTATCAGGCAACGATTTAATTGCTTGTGATCTTAAATACAATGTAGACATGGTTGTACATCTTGCTGGTCTTTCGGGAGTTAGAGACAGTTTAGATAGACCAACAGAATATTGGACAAATAACGTAATAGCAGGTCAAAGATTATTTGAGTATTTTCCAAATACAAGAATACTATATGCAAGTTCATCAACGGCTGTAGAGCCTTGGAGAAACCCTTATGCTATGAGTAAATATTCTTTAGAACGTTTAGCACCAGAGAATAGTGTTGGTATGAGATTTACAACAGTATACGGTCCAGGCGCAAGAGAACATATGTTAATACCAAGAATATTAAGAAATGATGTTCCGTTTGTACATACTAATCATACAAGAGACTTTATACATGTAGATGATGTATTAAGTGCTGTAGATACTTTGATGAAAAGTGATTACAAAGGAGTATTAGATGTTGGTTGTGGTAAATCTTATAACTTACAAGAATTATTACAACATAATGGTATAGATTGTGAAAAACGGATCGGGAACGAATCTGAACGTACAGATAACAGAGCAAACAACGAAGATTTAATAAACTTAAATTGGTCACCTAAATGTGATCTATATAACTATATAAAGGAGAATAAAAATGTCCAATGAAATAAAATCATTTGAACATAAGACGGTTGGCTACAGCGAAGAATTATTAAAAAACAATTTCGTTGAAGCTAGATTTACAAATAACGAAAGAACGTGGATAGAAGTACTTACTAATGAAAAGGGAGATTCTTTAACGTCTACACATATTGAATTTGATGAAAATGCTTGGCAGTATAAAGCTTTAATGACTGTCACTGATATTGATAAGATACATGAGGCAACATATATTCATAATGAAAAACAAAGAAAAGAATTTGAAGAAGTTGCAATCAATATTGCTAAAAGAGAAGGACTTGTTCAAACAGATCAACAAGATCCAACAAAAATTTTAAATTTACTTTTTAATGATCAAGAGGCAGACGAAGACGAAATGTTTGCTTTAAAAATTGCTGTATTTGAAATAGATAAAATTAAAGATTCAACAAACCTTGAAGCTAAGAAAGCATTAAGAAAATCTAAATCTAGATTAGAATTAATTAGAGGTGCTATTGATCTCTATGAGGGATAATATAATCTGACCACCAACCTTGCCAACCTGGTTCTAATAGGTGGTTCATCTGGCCTAAAGTACATATACTATATTCTTTTGGTGGTATTTCATACATGTGATTCTTTATAGAAGGACAAACTTTGTCATAACAATTGTATTCTATTTCTCTATAGTAAAATTCGTCACTACCTTTATCGTATTTTTCTAAATAGACATCTTCATCTTCTTTAAACTTATCCCATATATGAGATACATCACCTGTCCATGAAACGATAGTTGAGTTAAGTGGTGTATGAGCTTCTTCTCTCCACCATAGGTCATTTAATAATGTAAAATCTTTTCTGAATAAATTTGGTAGTTCTTTCCATATAATAACATCTAAATCAAAGTATAAGTTTTCTCCGTCTCTAAACTTATCGTACATTTGAAACTTATTGTACCAATTACCATAAATGTCATTTTCAATAACTTCAAAACTATCATAAGATATTCCAGAATGGAAATCTATCATATATTTTAAGTTATCAACATGCCATTGAGTAAACTTATTACCGAATCTACAGGCTATTATTCTTCTCATCTTCAAACGCCCATTCTTTTTCATTACACCAAAAACATTTACCACAAGTTTCTAGTGTAGTTGACCAGGCACATGATTTAGTTTTAGGAAGTAAAGTATCCATTAGATTATGTTCTTTGAATACACCTGCTACGAATTTTTTATCAACACGTAAGTAAGGTGCATAAGTTTGGCCACCAGCAGGAATATTATCCATAATATTGGCGCCAGTATCTCCTGGATCTCTTTTTCTTTCAGCAACGTCATAAAATCCTCTTTCTTTTTGTACTTCAATAGGAGGATTACAAGTCATAGCAACAGTTGATGGTACACCATGTTTAACAGACATAACTGATCTAGCGTTTCTGTTTTGCAAGGCCTTTGAACAACCATTTTTTGTTCTCCACATAGATTGCTCTTTACCATTTACCATAATTTTTCCTTTTGGCGATGCCATTGCTTCTTCAGCTTTCTTTTGCCATTCAGGATCAGTTGTTCTTACTGTAAAAATTTCTAAATCATTAACAGTAGGAAAAGTATCTTGTAAAAATTTATGTACGTCTATTGCTCTTTCTGTATCTATTGTACCATCTTCATCTTTCATATGAAAAGGGTAAATTTGTGTATTTGGAAAGTTTGTTCCAATTAAATAAACTAATGAAGATGAATCACAGCCGCCAGATAAAGACACTACTGCTTTTTCAGGTGCTCCATCAGGAAAATATTTTTCATCAAATAAATCAATAGTTTGATTACCATATGTAAGTTTCATTTTTTCTCCTTAATAGTTTGTTTCTCTCTTAGCTTTTAAATAATATTCTTCTAACTCCGGATGTGTTGAAAACAAGTCGTGGCCTTCTTTTTTACTAAAACCATTTTGATCTAAATCTTGACAATACTCAATAGTCTTAACAAATTCTTCCAGGTCTTGCTCTTTGTCTAATGCCTTTAGAATATTAGGATAACCTTTATATAATGGTTTTAGTTTTTCCTTAATTTCTTTAGGCAAATTCTTTACTTGTAATATTCTTGGGTGTTCAATAATATAAAACGTATGCTGTATACCCATATCTTTTAACATAGCAATTAGTTTATGATTTTCTAATACAGATAGAAAAGATATTACAGAGTGAACATTAACTCTGGCATTTCTTCTAGCTCTCATAGTTTTCATATTGTCTACAAGAGAAGTCCAATCTGATTTCTTTCTTAAATAATCATTGTATTTACCATAACTGTCTATAGATATTTTCATAACAAATTCTTTAAAATGATCAAAGTAATCTCTAAAGTTATATCCGTCCATATCAAATACAGATAAGTTTGTTTTGTATATTAAATCTATACCTTTTGAATAACCTGTTGCTACTAATTTATCTAATAGTTTATAATGATTTACCATAACTAAAGGTTCGCCACCAATTAGTTTGATTGATCTAGTAAACTTTGCTACAGAGGCAACATCGTCTAAATATCTTTCATCATCATGTTTCATTGTATTCATTCTTTCGCCATCTTTAGGGTCTAAATCTGGATCATATACTTTTTTTAATTTTTTTAGTGAGAGAGTTCTAGTGTTAGCACTTCTTGGTGTACACATATAACAATCTAAATTACAAGCATTACCAAACATTTTCATTTTAATATCTAGTATTCTTTCGTCAAAATCTTTTATATCTCCTTCGTCCATGAATTTTTGAACAGCTCTTAATAACTCTGGTACTTTACTATCAAATGTACCTGCTAGTATTTGTTCGGTATATTTTTGTCTGTCTGAACGACCATATTTTTGTTCTTGTTTCCAACAACCTGTACAGTGATGTCTAAAGTATTTGGGATCCCAATCTTCTTTCAACATTTCTGCTCTTAATTTGTTTTGATAATCGGAAGTATACCATTCTTTAATAGTTGTATCTTCCATATTGTGGCCAGTTCTTGCTAGTGCGTCATAACAAGGTGCATATCTACCACTTAAACTAGAGAATACGTGTGTGAAAGGTAAAGGACAGAACCATAGTTTTTTATCCTTTAATTTTTGTTCAAATTCTTTTTTCTGTTTCTCATTCATACTAACTATTTATCCATATCTTATAAAGTGGACTTTCTGGTAGATTGTGTATGGCACGATTCGGACCTGTGTAGTGAACAACCTTTAATCTTTCATCTGGTTCATCTAGTATCATATAATCTGTTTTAAATGTTTTTGCATATAGTTTATTTAAACCTATCATATCTTTTTTATTTTCTGTATACTTTCCTAACCATTCAGGTGGTGTTAACGTAAGTTTACTTTTCTTTTCAAAGATTTTCCAATCAACATAGTTTTGTTCTCCATAATATTTAAAATGTACTTTACCTGTATTGTAATAATGCAATTGCCAATAAGGAGGATTAAGTGCAAAATCATCCCATATATGCTTAAACTGTCCTGATTTAAATTTATAGAAACCACCATTTAATGGTAAAATATTATTATCTTTTAATTTTTTTTCTTCGCCGTCTTTTGTTTCATTGTTCCACCAAGTACCATATGATACTAACTCATCATCGCCAACAGGATGACCTATAAGTTTATCTATATTACCTACTATAACTTGATCTATATCCATTATAATAATTTCATCACCTGGTTGTTGACCACCAAATAAAGGACTGAAATATTTTAGTTTGTGCCAGTGTTTTACAACACTACTATGATGATTATATGGTAATACTATATCTGCCTTTACGTTAGGGTCGTCACTTATACAAATAGATTGAAAAGGTATTGTACTATTTCTTTTTAGTCCATCATAGAAGTTGGCAACATAGTCTGGTGTATATGTTCCTTTGAAATAAACAGTGCAGATTTTAAGCATTTATATTTCTCCAGATTATATCAAACTTTTTATTAATGGCATGTATGAGTTTAGCTTTTGGTGGAATAAAACCTTGTGTATCAAAAAAATAATGCCAATCTTCATCTAGCCATTGTACTGGTATATTATTTTCTTTTAATTTAACAGCAAATATTGTTTCATTATCATAACCAAAATATTTTGCAATTTTCATAGGAAAGAAATCGTCTTGTCCTATAAGACCTGTCATAAGGTCTAAAGTTTGTTTAAAATCTGTGAAATAATCTAGTTTTTTTAAATGTTCTCTATTAATACCCACTATACCTGTATTAATAACATCATTTTTTGGACTTAATCCTTTTTCTATCAACATTGCTTGAGCATTATAAAATTTTGAGTTAGGACTTCTTATTGTTTGTGTGTTCTCCGTTATTCTATGAATAGGACTTACTCTTTCATTATTATTCTTAACGGCCACACCTTTTGATAAGTCAAATACTTCAAAAAAGTTTTCTGTTGTGTTAGGTACAACATCAAAGTCTAGATATAACACCTCGTCATAGTCTTTAGCAAATTCATATAGTAAATGTATCTTAAAAAAGTTAACTATGTTATAACTTGTAATTTCTGGATAAAACTCTCTCATCCATTTGTAATAATCAACATAACTAGTTTTTAAACCAGCACATTTTGTATCATTTTCTACCATAGTAAAATCTACACCTATTTTTTTGGCATATTCTACTTTACAGTCTACTAACTGTTGGTAGTTCTTTTCAAATTCGTTTTTAGTATTATAGTTTGTAAACTCGGCATCCTTTTTTTTAATATGCTCGTCAAACGTATCTAATTCTTCTTTTGGAATATTAATGTATAAACTAAATATTTTTCTTTTCATTTTTCGCCTCTTCCCATGACATAATCGGATCAGGATTACCTTCCATTTTTCCTACTATGATAAATCTTGTACCTCTATAATCTGTTACCTTTTCCTCTGATAATACAGTTGCATTACTTGGTAATTGTTTTTTAAATTGTTCTATGTTATCTACACAATTAATATGGCCTTCAATATCATACATGTTGTTAGATGTAAAAGCAAAGTGTGTTGGCGATGTTCTTCCCCACCAAGGATTTTTCATTATTGGTGCTGGTCCCCATTCTTTCATTGGTTTCATATGTTCGCAAGATGTATTAATAAACAAATCAACACCATCGTACTGATCTCTATATTTTTCAAATACATCACCTGTAATCCAATCAATATTCCATTCTGGAAATATTCTATATTTTGATCTACTAATTACTTGTGCGTCTGTATCTACACATACTATTTGTTTTACTTTATGATAAAAGGCAGGTATTAATATACTGCCATACCAACTACCAAATATAACTATTTTTGAATCTTTATTTAAAAAATCTAATTTATTTACAGATTCAATAAGTTTCATTTTAGTATTGAATTGATTAGGACTTAACGAATCTAATAGATCGTCATTCTCTCTAATCTCTGCCATCATATTTTTTAATATTTCTAAATCAATCATTTTCTGTAAATATAATCATTAATAACTAGTATATCTAGTGCAGTCTTTTTAAAAGTTTTTAATGCATTTTCTGGTGTTTCTACTATTGGCTCTTGACAATTAAAACTTGTATTAAGCAACATAGGAACACCAGTAATTTCTCCAAACTCTCTTATAAGTTCATAAAATTTACTGTTATCGTTTTTATTAACTGTTTGTATTCTAGCTGTACCATCAACGTGAGTGATACCTGGTATTACTTCTTTCATTTCTGGTTTTACTTTACATATTCTAGACATGTAAGGACTAGGTAAATTAGTATCAAAATATTGTTTATAATGTTCTTCTAAAACAGCAGGTGCAAATGGTCTAAAGTCTTCTCTCATTTTTATTGTACTGTTAATGATATCTTTTATGTCTGGATTTCTAACATCAGCCAATATACTTCTATTACCTAATGCTCTATTACCACTTTCTGATTTACCTTGAAACCAACCTACTATTTTTCCATCAGCGATTGCCTGTGCTACTTCTTTATATGAAGTTAATTTTTCATCACCTTTATACCAGTCATATGATTTACCAGCATACAAGTTAGACTTGTGTACATTACCATTGATTGTATAATCAGCGTGTTGATAAGCTCCTATGGCTTGGCCTTCGTCACCGATTGCAGGTGGAACAAATACATTATCATAATGTTCAGTAAACATTTCATTACAATAACCGTTGTATGCAACACCACCAGCAAGACATAAGTTATCGGAAGTTTTTAAAGGATAGACATGTTCTTTAATTCTTTCCATTGTTATTTCTTGTAGTGTATATGCTAAATCATCTATACCATGTTCAGCAATTTTTATTTGTTTCCATTCTGGATATTTTCTTTCTAAAATAGGTCCTTCTAAAATTTGTGTAAGTACATTGTAATAGTAATCGCTGTGTTTACCATAACCAACTTTTCCCATAAGTTTACTTGCACCTAATGTTCCAAATCCTGTTAAGTTAGACATATGATTCCATAACCAACCGATAGGAAGTTTTGATGATAGATCAGTTGCCTTACCGTCTCTATCAAAAAATAAACATCTATATCTTGAGCCAATACCATCAATTGCAAGTACATCACTTTGTTTGTAACCTGAATTTAAAAATGCATAAGCAGCATGTGATTGATGATGATCTATGTAATAGATACCATCTTTATAATGATTTTGCCATAATGTCTTAACTTCATAATCAAAGATTTCATCGTGACCTTTGAATATGCCGTTCCATAATTCTTCTTTTGATTTTCTTACACCACCATATGTGTATGTAAATGCTAGAACACCGTCTTCCGGTTTTTTTAAATATTCTTGTATGAATTGATCGTTGAGAGTATAGTCACCAGGATTTAATATATCTGATTGATGATTATAAGCTTCTGCTCTGTATGGTAAGTTATGTTTAAAACGTGTATGTCTTTCACGTTGATTATGATACTCGCCATCATAAGTATTGTGATCATGTAAGTTTATTGCAACAGCGTAAATTTTCTTCACTTCATTTCTCCTTATCTTATTTATTATAATCCTAACAACCCTCTAATCTCTGGATCAATCATGTCTCTTGTCCATTGAGGCGTCATTGTGACTCTTACATTGCATTTTAGTCCTGGAATACTTTCAACATTCATCTTAACATTATTTACTATTTGATCTGCCGCCGGACAAAAGGCAGACGTTAAACTCATTAACACGTGTACATATCTTGACTCTGTGACTTTAACATCATATATTAAACCAAGTGTGTATATATCTGTAGAGATTTCAGGATCGTATACTTCTTTTAGCGCCTCTGTAATCTTATTAATATATATTAACCTAGTTTCTTGATGATCGTTTATATCGCTCAAATCTGTTTTCATTATACATTCAATATGTTAGCATATTTCTCAATAGGAAAATGTCCTTTCGGTTGTACATATTCTTTACAAGTCACACAATATTTTTCATATTTAAATAACTGAAAGTTCATCATCTTATCAATATTTTCTTTAGTCATAGGAAAAGACCTAGACAATTCGGTGTTGTTAGCAAATTTTTTACTACAGTGTACTATGTGTCTTTTTTCAAAGTCAATAACAGGTACCATAGGAAAAGCAGCACACATCTTACGATCTATTTCAGCTGCCTGTTGATGTACTTCTTCTACATCTCCTTTAGATGGTGTTCTACCATTAAACGCTTTGAACATAGTATTTTTGTGTTCTAATTGCTTTTTAAATTCTGGATAGTTAGCTATGTACTTAAAGTAGTTAGGTGTTTTAAGTACTACATTGTAATTATTCATATCATTTGGTGCTAGATAGTCATAATTACCTAATTTTTTAATTTTGTCTGGATAAAAATCTAATGTTAAGTGTTCTACATATAATATTTCAGGATCTTCTAATATTTCTGGATATCTTTTTCTTATAAAAGAGTTAGATAAAACTTGACAAATAAAATTAGGATATTCTTTTATCATAGATATAACTTCACGTAAGTTTTTAATAAGACCTGGCTCTCCACCAAGTAAACATATTCTAACTTTATATTTCTTTAAAGCCTCTAATGTTTCTCTTAAAAAATCTAAATCTACTGTTAAGTTTCTCATTTCTAGAGTATAACTTGTACAATAGTGACAGTCTTTATTACAAGACATTGATAAAAAGAAATCTATTGCCAAATAGTTCTTTTGTGCATATGTTAAATCAAATTTCATACTACTATTTATCTTTCATCCATTTATTGTCATCCGACCAGTCTTTTGAATTTAACCATTTTTTCTGCGTCAAATTTTCTGGTTCTGGATCCTCATCTTCGTTTGTCACAACCCAATTAACAACTTTATCAAAATCTGGTTTAGGGTCTAAATGTGTTTGATTAGTTCTTTCCATAAACTGCCATCTAAAAAGTTTACCAACACCTGTTGACATTATAATATGTGGCTCTTGATCTACATATGGTATATGTGGCCAATATTTTTTAAATTGTTTAGGAAAACAAGAAGTAAAAGATACATCTAAACCTTGTTCACAAAGTAAACCTGTTAGTGTAGAACAAAATAGTCCACACTCAAAAGAAATTAACGTATTTATTACTTCTAACTTTTCTTCAAATTCTTGTTCCGGATGATGGCTATCTTCGTCAATGGCCATTTTATTAAATTCATTTGATTCACAAACTCTAGACGTAAATATAAAAACATATGGTGCTGTTATTATATGTTGATAGTTTCTATTTACAACATGTTTAGAATGATCTAGATAACCACTTTTCATAGCGTCATCTTCAACTTTGTGGTGATTCTTAATACACAATTTCCATATTCTTTCTTTTTCAGCCTGATCCTCTGGACCGATAACATTTACTCTGTAAGGCATGTATTGTTGTTTAGAAGGAGTTAGTTGCCATGCCTTCTTCAAACATTCATTTACAGTTTCTTTACTTGGTATATTTTTGTCATCATATATCCAAACGTGTTTTCGTTTTTTAAAAGTTTCGTATATATTACTTTGTGTCATATGGTGAGTCGTGTTTTTGGTCCTTTGCTAATTGTATTCGTCTTTTTAATTCTTCTCTATTATCAGTTGAAGTGCCTGGTGTATCTTTAACCCAATTTATTATATCTTCAAAGTCTGCTTTTCTATCTAAATCCCAATTACTTTTTCCGTTTTCTATATCAGGACCATTTTCTTTCATCCATTGCTCTTTGTAATATTTACCATAACCTATAGAACATGTTAATAATGGTATAGTGTTAACAAAAGGTACATCGTGCCACTTTTCTACTCTTTTTGGAAAACAAGTTGTATATGTTATGTCAATACCTTGTTCTACTAATATACCTGTTAATGAAGCTGCAAATAATCCAACTTCTATACTTGTTGCTTGTGCCAATGTTTCGTGTTGATCTGAAAACTCTGGTTCACTAAAGTGACCGTCTTTAGCAATACACTTTTTATTCCATTCATTTGTTTTTTCTGGATCAACAGTTCTAGATGTAAATACTATTACATATGGAGCGTCTGATAAATGTTGATATGTTCTATTGACTTTAAATTTTGTTTCTGCTAATTGTTTCTTTTTATGGGCTCTGATTTCTACATCATGGTGGTTAATCATCGCCTTATCCCATACTTTTAGTTTTTCATCGTCAAATTCTTTTTCTGGTCCTAATATATTTACTTCATATGGATAATAATTTTGTTTTGATGGTGTACAGTGCCAGGCATGCCATAGTGCGTCTGTAATTGTTTCTCTGTTAGGTATCTTATCTTTATGATACTCTATAACGTGTTTTCTTTTTTTAAATATTTGATAGGTTTGTGTAGTCATTGTTTTTTATTCCTTCTAATATTTCTTTTGCAATTGCCTTGTGTCCTAGTTCGTTAGGGTGGTCGTCTAATTCTGACACTTGCAAATCTTCTTTTTTTCCATACTTACTTTTCATTTGTGTTATATCTAACATATTGTCGCCATCTAGATAAGAAGAAAGAGGCCAGTTTATAAAGTTATTTATATAATCCTTATAGTTAGTTATTTCTTCACAAATTTTTGTTAAATCTCTTTCTTTGTTTTTGAGTGTTTTATACGGCACTACATTATCTGTTAATTCAGGATTTAATAATATATCTTCTTCGGTGGGTTTTAGTCCTTGATACATATTCTCAAATAAATTTCCCATTTGAAAATGACAATAAGGTAAGTTATATCTTTCGCATAGTGTTTGAAAACTTATCATATATCTCATAGATTTTTTTACAAGATTTAATAAATCTGATTGAGGATCAACTCTTAAAGAATGCCAAGTGCTAAACCAACCTTTTTGATAGTCTTTTCTATGAGATTGTGTCCAACCAGCTATAACCATACCTATTTCTTCTTTAGGTGTTTTCATTATTTCATCTTGTATAGTACTATAAATGTAATCATTGCCTTGACCACCTTTACCTAAACAAATTAGTTTCATACCTAATTCTTTTGCAACAAGTTCAGGCCATTTTGGATAAGAAAAGTCCCATGTAGGATGGCAGATTGATTCAAAATTTATATCTGAACAACTATCGCCACTAACTATTAATTTTTTCATAAAATAATTTATTAAACGCTATTTTCAATTTTTGTTTTGGTTCTTCTTTAAAGTTTAAAGGTCCGTAATCATATTCGGGCATTAAATAAGTTTTCTCTACAATATACTCATACACTGGTTCATGTTCTTTGTCAACTAGTGTTTCGTCAAAAATGTCACTAGTACCTAATGCTCTTTTCATCATCTGACAAGTCTTAATAAGATTTTGATCTGCTACAGGAACAGGATTGCCTTTACTGTCTATATAACTAACTTGATCTAATTTTTCGTTTGCTATTATTTCAATCATAGATTATTTAATATACCATTACAAGTATCTTTTATTTCCTCATCTGTTAACCATGGATGTATAGGTAAAGTTAATATAGTTTTACTAACATTTTTGGCATTTTTACAATTGTCACTTCTATGTTCTATATTTTTATACATAGGTCTTTCTGAAATAGGTTTTTCATAGTGTACTTGAGCACCTATCTTTTGTTTTATTCTATCTCTTGCCTCGCCACCTTCAACAGGATCTCCTTCATCAAATCTTATAATATATTTGTGATACGTATGATTGAGACCGTTAGTTGGTTTGTGTACGTACATATAACCATCTAATTGTTCGTCATATTTTTTTGCTATGGCTTGTTTTGCCTCAATATATTGATTTAATTTTTTTAATCTATAATCTATAAACTTTGCGTTAAAGAATAACATTTTAGAGTTATATCCTAATACCTCGTGGTTACCATGTTTTCTTAATTTGATACACATATCAGCGTAGTCTTTGTTATCTGTCAATACCACGCCACCTCCGGCGATCCCACCTATTGTTTTGTTCGCATTAAAGCTTATTGTACTTAATTCTCCTAGAGTACCTGCTTTAGTGCCATTAAGACTAGAACCTATGGCCTGAGCTGCGTCTTCTACAAACGCTATATTTTTCTCTTTACAAAATTTTAATATCTCTGTCACATCTGACATACTACCAAATAAATGTGGATAGACAATTGCTTTTACTTTGTCTGAATACATACGTTTGATACTGTCAAGTGATATATGATAAGTGTATGGGTCTATATCACAAAATACTGGTGTTGCACCTACCATAGATATACAAGACGCTGTTGATATCCATGAGAAGTTGGTTGTTAATACTTCGTCTCCTGGTTTTACACCTAAACATTTTAAAGAAAACATTAAAGCGTCTGTACCGTTTTGACATGCAACGGCATATTTTCTTGGTATTATACTTGTGATTGTTTTTTCTAGAAACTCTATGTTTTGTTCCTGATTTTCTTTCATGCATTCATCAAAGAGTTTAGTATAGTTCTCTTTGTCATGCTCATATTCATATTTCCATGCGTCCATTATTTTATATCCTTTGCTACTTTTTTACCTTTTTCAAAATACGTTTCAACTTTTACTGCGTCATCTTCTTGTCTTGCTTTACAATGATGAAGACACGTTTTCAATATACTATTTATGTTGTCTCCTATATCTCTAGCCTGGATCAAGTCATTTTCAAACTTCTTCCATTCTTTCTGATCTAGTATGTCATCTATACTATTATGATCTTCTAACTTACTAACTTTATAAAGAGGTTGATACTTTTCATCTTTTGTTGTTTTAGGGTGATCACACCAACAACAAGGTAATAGATGACCTCTGTTATCTATCGCCAAAGGCATAGGCACAAAGCTTTTATCGTCTGGATCAGGCAGACATTTAGGTTTAATTTTTATATACATCGTTTTTAGATTTTAAAGCTTTTGTTGGCATAAAAGGATCGTCATCACTCAACCACCTTGAAGACTCTACAGATATAAAACTTAATCCTTCGTCTTCAGCCATTTTTTTACAAGTATCAATATCATTTTCATTATAGTTAAATCTTATACATTGCCATACAGGTGTACTTAATAAATGTTTCTTAGCCTCTTTCATTATTTCAAACATTTTCTCCCCATCTTGGTTTTTCCTATACTTGTGGCTGTCTTTTGGTAAACCGTCACAAGCAAAAATCCAAACTGCTTTAGGGTTTGCTTTCCAAGATTTAATATACCAAGATATTGGTTTAGCTGTAGCTGCATTATGAACAAATACCTCTGGCACATCTTTTAATTCTTTCATTATCTCATTAAATTTAGGGTGATGTACAGGATCAGATAACTGACCACAAAAAGCAACATCTTTAAAAAACTTTGCAATCATTTTAATTTCTTTTATAGTTAAGTCACGACCATGTGGTACTAGGCCGTTATTAGTAAAAGATGTTTGCCTTTGACAATTAGGACATTCAAGAGGACACCTATGTGTCACATCTAAATTTAATCTACGTCTTTGTTTAAAGTATGTCATTCATTGCCTTTATAATAACTTCTATATTTGGTTTGTTAACAGGATCAGTAAGACAGTTTGCTGGTCTTTTATAGTAAATAGGTCCTGCGTCTTTAATATTTTTATCTCTTGCATATATAAAATTCATTCCAAAGAAACGACACTCTTGCATTAATCTTGGTGCCGGATCAAATGTATGTTTAGTATAAACGTAAGTATCAAACATGCCTAATAAATTCTTTACAGGTACAAATACATGATTTAAATTATAATCTATGTACTTATCTTTATATGCCAAGATACCATGATTTTGGTATTTGTGAATATGTTTTTTTAGTTCAGTATAATAACTTTCGTTTGTACCTAAAAACAAATATTTAAACTTAACTTCTCTGACTATAGGTTTATATACACTGTAGTTAATAATCTTTTCAAATTGTCTACCAACACCATTAGTATAAACTTCATGGTCGCATAAGTCAATTACTTTTTCTGGTTTAAAAAATTCTAGTGCTAAAGGATATTCTTTTGGATGATTTTCTGAATATACTGATATAAGAGGTTTCTTAAATAACAAACGTAAAGTTAATTGTGTGTCTTTATCATAATCTTTAATACTCTTATATGCCAGAGTTATCATACTTCTACCCATGATTAAATTTACATCAGCTTCTTCATAATCAAAATACACATGTTTGAAATGTATATACTTTTCTGTTAAGGCCTCTATGTAAGTTTCTTTGGTAAATTTATAGTGAGGTATAATTATAAGTTTTGCGTTAATACCTAAATCATTTAGATATTGTACTTGCTCAAAGCTATAATGCATTAAGCCGTCACCTGGTTTAGAAGTCACTATTACGTTTAATGTACTCATATATTAATATAACATATTATAAAATCAAAGTCAATGCCAGTTGATTATATCTTTGATTTCTGGTTTATATTCATTATGCTTTTTGTCTCTCCAAAATGGATTATCTTGATTCGTATGTTTATAACCAAGTGCCATAGCAAACATAATTTCATCATCAATAAATTTTAGTTTTTCATCATTCCATCTTTCATCATTATTGTTAGATAAACACAATATATAAGATACGTCTAAACCTTTTTCTAAACATAATGCTGATAGTGTTTTAGCAAACATGCCAATTTCTATAGCTACATCAGCTTCATAATCTTTATATCTTTTAGGATCAGTTAATGGATAATCGTGCCCTAAATTAATTTTTCTTTGTGTTTCTGGATTAGGTTTATCAACAAGTCTTTTTGTAAATACTAAAACATATGGTGCTTGTAGTTCGTGATTTTTGTTACCACCTTTTGTAGAAGAAGACAATTTATATAATAAGTTTTTTATTTCTTTTTTAGACTTATCTAATACGTGTATTTTATATGGTATTAAATTTTGTTTTGAGGCCACACAATCGTATGCTTTTGATAATAATGTTTCAATCATTTCTTTTGATGGCACATTATCTTTAGAGTATACTTTGATTTGTTTTCTTTTTTTTAATATATCTTCAATCATACTTCTATTTATATCTCATATAAATAGTTATATACAGAATGGAGGCTTTATGACCATAAAAGAAACGCATAAAAACTTAAAAAAGAAAGTTAATGAGTTAATCGGTATAAGAAGATCAACTAGAGATTCTAAAAGTTGGTTAGATTTGAGAGAGTTAAAAAAATGGAAATTAAGAGCAAAAGACAAACTGTTAAAAAGTAAAAAATGAAAACATATCAATACGATCTAGAAAAAATCAAACAAGAGTTATCTACTCTGCCAAATTATAACAAACAGTTATACTTACAAGGGTATTCAAAAGACATGAATCCTGAAGAAGGAGCTGGCGATGGCTATGCCATAGATAGCGTAGAACACACTTATAATATACCTCTTTTTGATATACCTTACATTAATAGTATAATGCAAGAACATAAACTTACTAGAACGAGATTGATGAGAATGAAACCAAAATCATGCTATCTATGGCACAACGACTTAACAAAGAGATTACATATACCAATTGAAACACATGAACATTGTTTTTTGATATTAGATAATGACAGATTTCATATATCAGCCACAGGTGAAGCGTATGTGATAGATACTACAAAAAAACATACGGCGTTAAATTGTTCAACAATAAATCGTGTTCATATTGTTGGAGGTTTGCCAAATGACCAATAGATTTCCTACGGCCGATGAAAGATGGCCTAGAGCAGGAGAAGTTATAAAAGAAGATATACTTTATGACGCCGTTATTACATCACTGCCAGGCATGGACAAAAGTAAACCGGCACCTGGTCCTTCTTTTCTAAAAGGTTACCTAGAACCATTAGGTTTTAAAATTAAAGTTATTGACGGCCATATGTATGACACGTTAGATAATATAGAAAAAGAAATATCAAAATACAATTTTAAATGGCTAGGTATATCAGTATTTTCTTTTATGCAAAAAGAAGATGGTTTACAATTAGGTAGAAGATTTGAAAATGTATTTTATGGTGGTTCAGGTGTTGATATTAAATGGCCAACTCCTTATTACATAGTAGGAGAAGGAGAATATGCTTTACGTGAGTTCTTAAACGGCAACTTTGATTATCCAGGTATTAACGGAAAACTACCAGTACAGATAGAAAACATAGAAGACTTACCACCACCAGATTATTCAGACGTAATACAACATCAAAAATATAGAAAGTTTATAATATCAGGATCAAGAGGTTGTGTTAGAAACTGTACCTTTTGTGATGTTGCAAGTATATGGCCTAAATTTAGATGGAAGACAGGTAAAAAAATTGCCGATGAAATGCATACGATATCTGAACAAACAGATATAAACAGAGTACACTTTTCAGACTCATTAATCAATGGTTCTATGAAACATTTTAGAGATTTGTGTAGAGAGTTATCTAGCAGACCTAAAAAGATTAAATGGGAGGCACAGTTTATTGTGAGAGATAAAAAAACTTTCTCACAAGAAGACTTTGACAATCTAGCAAATTCTGGTTGCAATGCTTTAGAAATGGGTATAGAAGCTGGTAATGAAGAAGTTAGAGATCACATGAGAAAAAAGTTTAGCAATGAAGATATAAAATACTTTGTAGAAAACCTAGGAAAACGGAATATTAATATGAAGTTCTTACTGATTGTCGGATATCCTACGGAAACGGAAAAAATGTTTGAAGATACTCTACAACTATTAAGAGACTATGCAAAGTATTCACATTTAATTGCCGTATCTCACCACATAATGATGACTTTTAAAAATACTCCATTAGATTTTGATCATAGAGAGTTATTTGATAATGAGTTCGGATTTAAATGGAAAAATGAAAACTCTGATTTTGATATAAGATTTGAAAGATTTATAAAAGTATATGAATTAGGAAAAGAGTTAGGTTACCATTTTCAAGCACACTGTTTAGAGAAAATAGAAAGATACAAATCCGATAAACTTAATGAAGATAGAAAGTCTATAGGATTTGCTCACCCTAAAAAGAAAAATCAATTACACGTACAATCTTAAAAAGATTTATTAAATCCTAAAGTAAACTTTCTTCCTTCTTGACTAAATCCATGAGGTGATTCATAATTTTCATCAAGCAGATTTAACAAACTAACACCAAAGTCTATACCATAATAATTATATCCAAGATTTAAATCTAACAAATGTGTTTCAGGCATTGTTATAGTTGACCAATTAGAATTATGTACATCTAAATGTCTGCCTTTATATTTGTAATTAGTAGTTATAGAAAAGTTATTTTCTAATTCTTTTGTATGCATAAAACCAAGAGACCAGTTAGGTCTTCTTAATTGTACTACATCAATTTTTTTACTATTTAAATGACTAATAAAAAATTTAGAATTTTCTTGATTATAACTAAACTCTATACCGTCAGTATTTAAATCGCCAATATCATTTTTAAATATAGTTGTTGCAAAATTATTTTTAGTTAATGTTAACTCTTGTGATTCTCCGTATTCAATAGCAGTCCATGTTGTTTTATCTTTATAACTTGTTGATGTACTACCACTTATACTCAAACCATCTTCTATCTCTTTAAAGAAACCTAATTTATATGTTTCGTGTTCTTCATCAAACCTATGATGATATGAAAATATATTATGTGAAAAATTAAAGAAGTATCCTAAATTATGATGTTGACCTGTTAATGATTCATTATGTTTGTAATCAAAACCAAATCCATATTTTTGTTTTTGATGTGTGCCTCTTATAGTATAGTTTTCACTTTCATAATGAGCATTATCATAATCTCTATCATATTCGTGTGTATGAAAAGTTAAACTGTTATTTAAATAATCAACACCTGTTTGTAAGGCAAAGAAAGTATTATCTGCCCATTTGCCGTCTTGTATAGAAACATTATGACCATCTATGTCAGTGAAAGTGTTTCTTGCAAACCAAGATGTTCGCCAATGTACAAGATCGTACCATTTACTTACATTAACACCTATTGTTTTATTATTTGTTCCATCTTTTTCGTCAGCACCTGATAAAGCAGAAACGTTTTGTGATTTATGCTCACCTGCTGAAACAGATATATCAAAGTCATTTAATCTAGTATAATAATTACCACTAATAGTTTTATCATTACCATTACCACCAACACTTAATCTTTTATCATAATCTACTGTTGTTCTAAAATTAATTGCACCACCAACAGCGTCTGCTCCCCAATGAGCACCTTGTGACCCTTTGTATACATCTATTTGTACAACATTGAACATAAAGTCTTGACCAACATCATGGGCACCTGTAGGTGTAGAGTAATCATTGATTGGTATTCCATTTAATAATACTAATGTGTGATTAGAGTTTGTGCCTCTTAAAAACACCGATGATTGTTGACCTGTAGGACCCGATTGAGTTATGTCTAAACCTTGAACATAGTTTAATACTTTAGGTAAATCAATTAGATTATACTTTTCAATTTCAGATTTTTTAATTGTATGAGTAGGTGTTATCTTATCGCCTAATGCGTTTGAATTGTTTATGTTTGGATAAATTGTAAGACAAGGAATATCATCATCCCATTTACAATCATTTTCTTTGGAATAGGCAACATTAGCCCATACCAAGATTAATATAAGAATTAATCTTATCATGTTGAGTCTCCTTGCTCGTTGTATGGCCTAGGTGGCATTCGGAGTATAACCGTATCAAGTAATCTGAACGAATTTCACGTCACTTTCCCACTACGCTTTTAGGCCATTATTATATAACTATATAGTATCACATTTAATCCAAAATGGCAACTTTCCGAATATAAATAACTGTATGGCTGGCATAGCAAACTTAACAATAGATCAAGGATCAAATTTTACTTACGACCTAGAAGTCACTAACTCTGACGGATCGGCGTTTGATCTTACTGGATTTACAATGGTTGCTAAAACGGCTCAAGGATATGCAACTACTTACCCTAGAGTATTGTTTACTTGTACTTGTACAAGTGATATGGCAAAACTAGGTGTTGTGACTATTAGTTTAACTGCTGATCAAACAAAAGCTATGAAAGCTGGTCGTTGGGTTTTTGATGTTGTTGCAACTCACACTGATAGTACGGTTACTCGTTTATTAGAGGGTATCGCAATTGTCACACCGTCTGTAGTAAAAGCCTTTACTTAATATATTCAAATACTGCTTTGTTCATACCTTTGTGAATAAGTTTAAACTCTGCTTTGTTCATAAAATTTTCTAAACTAGCCCATTTCAAGCCAGAAATATCGTCAAATACCCATACAGTTTGATCTGCTTTTCTTTGATTAAAGAAAACGGCCTCTTTCAAAACAGATAATGTATCATGTGGACCATCAAAGTGTATCATTTCGTATTTGTCTACCATTCTTTTATATTCATCATAGACAGGATAACCATCAGGAAATCTATTCATAAATTCAGTGTCTTCAAAATTAACTAAATGAAACTCTGGATAATCTTCAGCAAAGTTTATTATTGTAGTTTTTCTCATTAAATTATCATAGTTAAACTTTCTTGCTAATACACTATCAGAAGCTGCATAGTCAATATTACCATAAGGGTCAACACCTAAATGAACAAGAGAAGTTTTAGGGTGATGATGTCTATATGCGTCTATAATAGTTTTACTTCCTAGACCTAATCTAACACCAATCTCCATACTTGCACCTATAGGATTTTTTAATCTTTTTACTGCGTCTGCTAATGAATTATATTCAACACTGTCGCCTGTAAATTTTTCTCCTTCGTTTACTTCTAATGCATATTTTCCTGTTTCAGGATCAATACCTGGATATACTCTTTTAACTGCTTTTGCAGTCTTATCAATAAATCTAGTATCTTTGGCACCTTTGCCTTCAACTTCCGTTTTATATGTTGTTGTATCGTGACCTAAATCATTTACTGTTGGTACTTTAGTTTCAGCAAACATATCACGATTATTCATAATTTGACCAACTTGAAACGTACTATTACCTGTGTGTCTACAACGTATTGTAGTATCAGCAAATATTTTAAATCCTTTTGATCTTGCTTTTCTACAGAAATCAACATCTTCAGAAACAGTATTGTTATGATCTAGTGCTGAGTGATAAGTGAAGTAAGGATAACCAACTTTTCTAAAAACTTCACCTTTAATCAAAGCACAACCCATACCACACGCAACTATTTCAAAGAAAGGATTGTCTTTACAGTTTTCAAATGGTATACGTCTAGAGCCGCCGTTAGGACCTGCTTCGTAAATTTCTAATGAGTGTGTACCTGGTATTCTTTGTATATAAAGACCTGACACTATATCTACATCATGTTTTACCATTTTGACTAGTGTATCTTTATCAAAAGCGATATCACTATCTACTGAAAACAGATAGTCATAATGTTCAGCCCATGAGGCTATTAAATTTCTTATTTGATCTATTTGATATCCATAAAAGAATTGAAACTCTACTTTAAATCCTTCTGGTGCTGTTAAATCGTATATTGCTTTGTATGTATCCGGCTCAATATACTTGTTTGTTGGAATTGCTATTAATATTTTTTTCATTGGTTAATTATCCTATTTGCATTTTTTGTTTGTTCGTCACTGTTAATTTTATAATCATTAAGAGGATTTATATCATTATAATTATAGACTATATCAGATACTACTTTTACTTTATTCGGATCGGCTTTTTCTATTAGTGTATAGAATATAGAACCGTCTCCGCCGGCTTTGTACCATTTTTTATTTTCATCTTGAAAATTGCTGTCATCACAACCATTTAAAAGTCCTGCTTTAAATGTTCTTAAATGTGTGTATGGCATATTCCAATTGAATTTATATTTTCTATATTCTTTTTTTCTTTTAATTTCTTCTGGATAGTTTTGCGCTACTAAAGGTATTTTGTCTACCATTGAATAACATGACCCATAAGTAAATTCTGTAGTGCCGTCATAAAGATTATTATAATATTGTAATATCTGATTATCATTTATAAATGAATCATCGCCATCTAAAAACATAACAATGTCATCTTCATTACAATATTTTCTTATAGACTCTATTTGATTTCTAACAGCGCCTTTATTTTCTTCATTACGAATCACCTTTATCCTATCAGATTCAAATTGTTTGGCAACGTTGTAAGTATCATCTGTAGAACAATCATCAATTACAATCATTTCGTAATTATCATAATCTTGTGTAATAACTGATCTAATACAATTTGCAATATATCTTTCTGAATTATAAGTAGGCGATATAATAACAATTTTTTGTTCTTTTCTTCTAGGTATATAATTTTCTTCTAAATTTGTAAATCTTCTACCAAATACTTCTCTAACTCTTGAATTGATATAACTTACTTTTCTATATTCATCTACAGGTAAATAATGTCCTAACATTCTGTAGAAGTGTTGTTTCCATTGTAAAGCAACAGAGTCCCAACCAACAATACCTTTTATCATATTACAAGCATATTGTTTTTGTTGATGTAAATATCTATTGTGATGTGCCATTAATACTTCGCCTACAAATTTTTCTACTTGTCTTTTTTTAGGTATAAATGGAAATAAAGAGTTTGGCTCTATTGCATAATCAATTAAATAACATGCTGATGATACAGCAGTTTCTTCTAAAGCACCAAAACGTGTAGTGATTAAAGGTGTGTTATATGCGATTGCTTCTAAAGAAGATATACCAAACGTTTCAGGAAAAGCACCTGGAAATAATTTATAACTTGCTTTGGCCATTATATCTGCTATTTCAGATTGTTTAATAACTCCTGTAAATTCTATTCCTAGTTCTTTGTTTTTAGGGTCTTGTGACATCTTTAGCCATTCTTGACCTTGAGCGTCCATCTGTCCATCTTTAAATGTGTAAAAACCACCAATACATATTAATCTTGCTTCAGGTATTTTTTGTTTTACTATAGGCCAAATATCTTCTACTAAAGGTTTCATGCCTTTTGTGAAAGCTGCATTGAACACATAAAGATATGGATCTTTTTTTCTTATATCAACTTCATTATGATATTGTACTATACCATTTCTTGTTTGAAAAAATCTATGTTTTAATACTTCAAAATTTCTACGTTTACCATGATCACAATTCATAACATACGTTGAATGAAAATCAGATAAAGTAAATATTTCATCTATATGACCTTGTACTAATAGGTCTTCTAACATAAGATCGCCGTTTGCAAATGTGTCATGCATCCAAACTACTTTATGTTTTGCGTTTGCTTTAATATGTCTATATCTTTGAGGTTGATATCCTTCAAAATGTTTATATTGATTAGGTGCTAAAAAAGGTATAATTGTTCTTAATGAAACAACAATATCAAAGTTAAAATCGTTTTTGTAATCTAAAATAGAATTATCTAGGTACTGTACACCGTCATAAGTTCCTTCTCTTGCAAGATTAGGATCACTATTACAGTTATTAAATATTGTGACTTTAAAACCTAACTTTGATAAGTTTTTGGCCATTAAGATAGTTGCAGACTCGGAACCACCTAGACCTCTCTTTGTCAACGTGTCGCCATCATATGGTAGGCCAATTATGTCTAAAAATGCTATAGAAATCATTTAAAATTACTTATTATATTCACTACAGTTTATTTATAAATATACTATAACAGAATAATAAAAAAAAGTCAATGCTTGGACTTTAATGAGGGGGATTAGTATTCACACATGCCGGTAATTAAGAATGCAGGTGTTCGTGTAGGTCTAGGAAGAATAGGTTTCACAGGATCAGCAGGACCACAAGGTTTTACAGGATCAAAAGGGGATAAAGGTAGTGACGGCTCACCAGGAGGTTACGCCGGTTCACAAGGTTTCACAGGATCACAAGGTTTACAAGGACCTGCCGGTGGTTACACTGGTTCAGAGGGTGCTGTAGGTTTCACAGGATCACTTGGTTATACTGGTTCATCAGGAACAACAGGTTTCACTGGATCAGTTGGTGCTCAAGGACCTGCCGGAGGTTTTACAGGTTCAGTTGGTTATACTGGTTCTGCCGGAGCAGGTTACACTGGTTCTAAAGGCGACACAGGTTTTGATGGCTCAGTAGGATTTACAGGTTCAAAAGGCGATATAG
>CAACVC010000009.1_pt1 | contig 50720 bp, 70 predicted proteins | sample 2381761 | NCBI WGS metagenome assembly CAACVC01 (sample SAMEA5211966, study PRJEB30684) | marine metagenome | biome: Marine; feature: Epipelagic; material: Water | collected 2015-10-15 | depth 45 m
TACCACCCGAGGCTACGGGTAAGGCTGTATCTAATGCTAAAGCTGATAAGTCAGCGGATGATCCTGATACAATTACTTTTTTCCAAGTTGCCATTGATTAATTGTTTTTGAGTTAACTTAATTTTTATTTATCATTTATACGTATGCAACCCGAACATTTAAGTTCTATCTTTTAATATTTTTTTTGTTTCTAGTCTACTCCTAAAAATGCTGATGAAGTAGTGAAATATAAACCTCCTACTATAGCACTTGGTACACCATCTGCTCCTTCTCTTGCTCTAAATACAGCTACTCCTTCGTCATCTACTTTAAATAAGCTTTGAGTTGGTGCTGTCGCATTTTTAATTAAGAAATTTTCATTTGAAGCAAGTAATGTTTCTACACTACCTGTTACACCTAAGCTACCTGTAATTTGAGCTGAACCAGTATATGGAAAAGCATCTCCTCCTCCTGAACCAGATGTTAGAGTAGCAAATACTGATGATACAGCATTTTGATAAGCAGCTAAAGCTAAACCTTGTCCACCTGCTCCTACATCAGAAGCACCTGCTATTGTCATCAAGTTATTTGATATCTGTGATACCATTAATACACTTGAACCTGCACTAACTTGGCTTCCTGATTCTTCTATAAATGAAGGTAATGTATCACTTGATGTTGCAAAGAAATTCATTACAGTATTACTTATTCTACTTTGAATTTCTGTAATTTCGTATTGACCATATAGTCCAACTACTGTAGTTGTTACACTACCGGTTTCAGCTAATGCTGCTACTACACCCCATTTTAAATCATTTGTATCATACTCAGCATCTTCTGATCCTGTAATATCTCTTAAATCAGATGGTTCACCTGTACCTACTTTAGCAAAAGAAGCACTTTCGAAAAAGTACATTCCTTTAGCAGGTCTTACTCTCATTACTTGGTTAGCTGCTGTTGCTGTTGCATTCGCAGATACTGTAAGTTGGTTATTACCTAAATCTAAGTTTGTAATTGTTACATCTGATGCAAATTCACCACTTGATACAAGTGTCATACCAACTTTAAGTTCAGCTGTAGTAAATGCTCCACCTGATTGTTCTCCTACGTTTGTAATAATTGGAGATCCATTTGTAGTATCAGCATTTATCCTAATAAATGAGTTTACATTGTTTTCATCAGAGAAAAAATCTGCTGATGAATAAGATAATCTTGCAAATTGTAAAGTTGGGTATGCCATCTATTTTATATTTTTTAAGTTTTTGTTTTTAATTAAAACCTTAATGCTACGCTAACTGGTGAAAAGTTATCAATATTACTTATATCTATTCTATTAAAGTTAGCACCTAAATTATATGTTGCTGTTGGAGTTAATGCTCCTGATACTCCTGTACCATCAAATACTTTTGCGTCTAATGATACTAGATTAATATCTAGTTTATCATTATACCCACCGGCACCTTCTTGTAATCCAGCTGGTAATGTTATTGCTAAACCACTTTCTTGGTTATTAGCATATAAATTCAAAGTATTTAATTGAGAAGCACCTTGTGTTCCTCCTGGAGCTGATATTACTATTGCTGTGACATCACCTGAGTTTTGAGTAACTGCTGCTGTAAATAAAGTTCCATATTGACATCCTGTTCCTGATGTAGCACCTGAGTTAGCACAATTTACTACAAATCCATCTGGTGAAGCAGATATAACATCTGTTACTTGATAATTTACATTTGAATTTCTAACTACTACTTTATCACCTGCTCCTAATCCATTAGCTGAGTGTGATACTGTTAATTCTGCTCCTGATCTTATCCAATCTGCTGAAAACATATTACTTGTAGATGTTCCATATAATTCAAAATCAGTTCCACTACTAGCAATTAAATATCTTGTTTGTGGGTTATATACATCACCTGATCCACCACCTGTACCTTCAGCTCCTTGTGATCCTGTTCCACCTTTTTCTCCTGTTCCTGTAATACCTTGAGCACCTTGAGCACCTGTTGTACCTGTTTCTCCTTGAGCACCTTTTACACCATCTTCTCCTTGGGCACCTTTTGTACCAGTTTCTCCTTGAGCACCACCTGCTCCATTTTCTCCTTTTTCTCCTATTGCTCCTTTTTCACCATTTGTTCCTTGGGCACCACCAGCACCTTGAGCTCCACCACTTCCAGCTTCACCTTTTTGTCCTGTTTCTCCTTGAGCTCCTGCTCCAGTTTCACCTTGTGCACCACCTGCACCAGTTTCTCCTTTTTCACCTTTTAATCCAGTTTCACCTTGAGCACCTGCTCCAGTAGTACCTTGAGAACCTGCTGTACCATCTGCTCCTTGAGCACCTGCTACACCAGCATCTCCTTGTTCACCTTTTTGACCTTTATCTCCTGCACCTACAGTACCTTGAGCTCCATTATCTCCTTTTTCTCCAGCACCACCTTGTGCACCTTGAGCACCTGCTACACCAGCATCTCCTTGTTCACCTTTTTCACCATCAGTACCTTGAGCACCTGCTGTTCCAGCATCCCCTTGTTGTCCTTTTTCTCCATTTGTACCGCTAGTACCTTGAGATCCAGATTCACCTTTTTCACCAAATGTACCTTTTTCACCAGCTGTTCCTTGAGCACCTGAACTACCTTGTGTTCCTTCACTTCCTTTTTCACCAATTGTACCTTGAGCACCACCTGCACCTGTAGATCCTACAGCACCTTGAGCACCATCAGCACCTTGAGTACCTGTTGCATCAACTCCATCAGCACCTTGAGCTCCTGTTTCACCTTTTGCTCCGTCGGCACCTTGAGTACCAACTGAAGATGAACCAGAATATAATCGACCATCTACGTCAATCATTACAGTTCCTAAGTTATTACTTGCAGTAGCTGGGACTTGTGCTATTTGTTTAAAATAAACGGATCCAGTTTGGAAAAGAGATCCTGTGAGTGTTAATGAACCAGATATTGTAATGTCGTAGTCATTCGCGCCAGTGAACGCGTCTACAGATTGAGAAACTTGTAAAGCTTCTACTGTTTGTCCGGTTACTATACCAGTATTTGATAATGTATTTGCCATGGTCTAAGGTTATATTTTATTATAAATATATAATGTTTTATTGTCTGTCAATGTTTACTAAAATTGTTGTATCAGTTGTTTTAGATGTGGGTAAAGGTTTAGCTAACTTTCCTACAGCTAATAACTCCTGATCGTTGTTATATAAACCTACTGTAGTAACATATGGATCAAAATATGATTCTGTTGCAAAAGACTGCATTGTACCTATATTAGACCCTGATGTTATTATTGTAGGGTTAAGTGTATAATTAAATTCGCTTTCTGCTATTGTACACTTATATTGCGTCTCATAAATAGTAAAAGAAGATGAAAATGAACAAGTAATGTTAGTAGTTTCAACGAAATTTTCAGAATCATTATTACCAACAGTTCTACCACCATAAAATCCATCTCCATATTCAGCATCACCGTATGAACCTGTTAATCCAGTTCCTTCTTTTCTTGTACCTCCTGTAAATATAACCATACCATGTTCATAAATAACATTACCAACTGTAATACTATCTTGAACACTAGAACTTGGAGTAGACATTTGTAATCTACCTTCACCATCATCAAAATAACTACCACTATCTGTAGTAATTATTAATGATTTAGGTATAATATAATCCCCAAATAAATTTCTAGGTATAGATAATGTAGCAATTTTTGGTTCAAATATATTAATACCATAAATAGCATCTCCATATTCTACAGTACCATACCCTCCATCTGAGGATAATGAAGCAGCTGAATATGAACTTGTAAGCCAAAAACGTTGTGGTAATAAATCTGTTGGGATAAAATTTTCAAAGGCATTAGACGCCATTCTACCTGTTACAGTACCATCAGGATTTATTGATTGTGTATTTGCTACTTGAACATTACCATTACTACTAGAAATAAAATTAGAGTAATATAATTGTTGTGTTTGGAAATATATAGCTGATTGTGAGTATTCTGTTATATATCCTGTTGATGATTGAACGGCAAATTTATTACCTAGATATCTATCAATCCCAACATCAGATGCAGTTAAAGCATTTCCCTCAAATGAGAAACCTTTACTTACCTCTAAAGGAGATATTATTATATCCTGTGAATTTAATGTTTTGTACGCCGCCATTCATTCTTAAAAATCTAATTTAACTCTAATAAGTGCTTCTTTTGTAAAGTCTTTATTTAGAGGTTTTGATAATTTCGCTACTGCTAATAATTCATTACTATCATTATACATCCCTACTGTAGTAATATACGTTTGAGGGTTATTAATAAAGTAGTTATATATTACTTCACCAGTTGATCCTGAAATATATGATGGGTTTTCTGAATAGTTAAATTCTGAATTTCTTGCTCTAATGAATACAAAATCAGATGTAATTGTTTCTTCTGAATTTAATCCAAATGAAGATCCTGATTGAATTGTTCCTAGTAATTTTAGTGGATTATCTCCAGCTGTATTACTAGTTGTTGTTGTACCTAAATTTAATCCTTGTGCTGAATCTAAATCTAAAGCATCTCCATTTAATAATACTGTTCCAATATCTGGTAAAAATAAACCGTACGAACCACTATCTGTAGTGTACCCACTTCCACCTGAACCTGAATTATATGAATAACCATCAGATCCACTAATTATTTGATATGCTCTCATTGTACCATAATAAGTAGGTACACTAACCATATTTGAATCATCAGTTAATCTTAATGTATTATTTCCTACTGATGTAGAACTACTTAATACTAAATTTAATGATCCAGGAAATAATGCTTGTTTATAAGCTGATCTTTCAACACTTAAAGCATAAACAGAACTTCCTGATACACCACCAAATACAAATCCTGCATTTTCGTCTTCTAATACTAGTGTTCTATATTGTCCATAGATTGTTGATGATGGAGATACACCAGGTGCTGCGTTTTGGTTAAATGCTAAAGCACCACCTCCACTTGAATTACCATAGGCAATTTCAAATTGTGCTGCAGCGGCACTACCTGTTGGGTTTTGATCATATACTGTTACATAGTAATTACCTGTTTCTCCCGCTACCTGATTTGATTGTGTATGGAAGTTAGTTAATGTAGGTAAGTTATTTGTCCAGCAAGTAGCTGTTTGTGCCTGTGCACTTACTACAAAATCATCTGCTTCTAATCTATTGAATGACATATGTTTATTTTTATGTTGTTGACTTAGTTATTGTAATTGGAATAGTAATTCTAGCTCCACTATCTAATCCATTGAACGTCAATGTACTTACAAGAGTTGAATTAGACCCGAATAATGTATTTACTGTTGTAGCTCTTAATGTAAATTGAGTACCTGTAATTGTTGATGATACATTAGTTCCAATTGTTTGTGTTGCTGTTGAGTTAGCTGCTGTTGCTGCTGCTGTATTAATACCAGTTGCTTCAAATTGATTTAGTAATCTAATATCAGCTATCGTTAAACTATATCCACTTGTTTCAAACACTTGGTCATTACCTAAATAATTTAATGTTTGAGGTGTAATAGCTAAAGTAGCACCTTGTTGTAATGTTACAGCATCATATCCTACATTTAGTATAGGTAGTTTAGCTGTACCTCTTGGTAAGGTAGCTAATTTATATTTCATGATTTGGGATTCTTCTGGGAATGCTTCTAATAATGGCATTCCATCAATTGCTTCACCATAAAAGGCTGAACCAGATGGATGGGTAGGATTATATAATGTATAATCTATTTCATCATCTGCTAATGCAAATTGTGTTATTCTAAAAGAACCGTCATTCGCTGCTAATAATTCTCTACCCTTTGTAGTTAGAATTGCATCGATTGTTATTACTGAATTATTTAAATATCCCATTGTGTTATTTTTATATAAATATTGTTATATGTTATAAATATGTTAAATTATAAGTTTCTTATCCCTTAAGTCCGTAATTACTTTATCTGGGTCAAGTTCTATTGTTGCCGTTGGGAATTCTGGTAATAGAATACCCGTAGGTGTATTATCCTTTTTAGCTAAAGGTCTTTCAATAAACTCAATACGTGCATTTATTGTTGATTGTTCAGCCATAGATGATGTATAATACGAACCTGTTGCTGAGGTGACAACCCCATCTGGAGGGTTTTGGTCATTTTGTCCATCATAGAAATGAGTTACACTATTTGTTAATGTATCATCAAGTGTTACAGCATCTGTTTTTAATCCTCCATAAGGGAATAAACTATTTAATACTACTGTATTAGGAGAGTATCTAAATCTTCTTAATATAAAGAAATCTTTATTAATAGAAGCAGGTACTGCTCTATCTAATGTCAATACTAATTTATTATCTGTTGTATCCTGTGGTGGTAATACAGCTTGTACTGTGTATACTTGGATTTCACTATTTTGGAATTTAATTTCATCTCCAACTTGTACTGTCCAAGGTATGTTATATGCTGGAATGGAAGTATCAACTGGTTCTATTCCTCCTGGAAATTGTGGATTTAAAGAAGCAGTATAAGGTATATATTGTTGATAATATTCTCCACCATAAGATACATTACCATTTGGTGATTGTAATTGAATATGATCTCTTACATCTGAACCTGCTGATTGTGAGAATGCCCAATATGGAGCATTTAAAGCACCATCAATAGCACTAGAAACACCATTTTCACTTATTACCCTAGCTGTAATATAAGGACCATTATATGCAGACCATGGAGTATTACCACTACCTACGTTTTGTGGTCTAATATTAGGGTTCCAATAATTTTTATCTGCATCTACATTTTCAGGCATATAATATTGATAATAAGCCCATCTATACCTTCTATTTGCTCTAATAGCTGCATTATTAGGTGAGGATGCTAAATTAAATATAAATGAAGCATATTGGGCAGATTTTTCATCTATACCTTCATTTTCATAAGCATAATGAATTGCTCTTGGATTAATTTGGAAATAATATTCTTTATTACCACTTCTTAATCCTGCATTTTGAGATCCTATAGTATTTATTAAATCAATATCAACTGTTTGATTATTTCCAAAATATCCTCTTAATATTGGTCTTGATACTTGTGTCATTTGCATATCAACCCACCCACTATTACTAGTACCTATATTATCATTATATTGTAATTTAACATAAATGTTACCTACATTAGTTCTATTATAATCTGATTTATCAAAAGTACCACCTCTGTCTGTTCTAACTACTTGTGGCATTGTAGTTGGAAATTCAAATTGAGCTGTAAATGAATAAACATCAGATAAATCATTCCCAGTTAAATAATCATATCCTGGAGGAGTATCTGTGCTATCATTTATTGCAAAATAATCTTGATTAAAGAACATTTCACCTACGTTACCATAAGTTGCTGTACCTCCTACTGAACCTCCATTTGGTGCAGGTGATAAAGAAGAAATAACTGATGATGAAGCTTGTGAATCAACATTAGATGTAACTACACCATATCTTGATGAAGTAGAGAATGTAAATTGATTTGCTTGATCTCCTTGTGACATTGCTGTTGTTAAAGGTACAACTTTATCATTTTGGTTAAGACTGTTAAAATCTCTACCTTGTACTGTCATATTGTAGCTTAAGAATGAAGAAGTATATGTCGATACAACTCCAGGAGCACCTGCTAATGGAATAGAACCACTAACATCACTACCAGCATATGTATTTGCACCTGTTTGTGACCATAATACTGCTACAGGTTCTTTAGCTACTAATTTTACAGGATTTAAACCATTCAATTGGTCAAATTGAGATGAACCTGATACTTGGTTAATAGCTACTCTTGCTCCTTCTCCTTCTGTCCAACTTCCTTCTACATCAAAAGCAGTATAAGGTGATAAATTAGGTTGTAAAGCATCACCTGAATCGTTTATTAAATATTTTAAGTTAAATTGTGTTACGTTACTCAATACTGGGTATGGATCTAATACCTGATCACAATAAGCAAAATATGCTGTTTGATAATCAATTACAGGTAATAATCCAAATCCTCTTTCAGTACCATCTTCACCTCCTAAACCATCTATTGTGTTTAGGCCATCAGCAGTAGTTCTTGAACCATCATATCTAGGATTAATTTGTCTTAATGTAGTATAATATGATTCTGGTACTGTTGATTTTTCAGCTGATCCAGATAATATTGGTTGGAAATTTAATGGTTGGAAACCACCAAATCCTGAAGCTGTTGGTTGAGCTTCTACTATTTGTATTCTTTTGTTTTCTCTTTCTTCAGTAACATTATTATATAAAGGCTGACAATCAGGAGTATTACTAAATCCTAATGTACCTTCAAATGCGTTTTCTATAAATGTTGGTACTCTACCATCACCTTGAGCACTTTGAGTAGGAGTATTAAATTCTATACTATATTCTCTAATTACTAAACCATTTTCAACTGATTGTGAAGGGGCAGATCCTGAAGATACATGCAATGCCATTGATAAACAATCTTTAATTGCTACAGATTCTGATGGTATTGAAAAACTAAATGTTACAGGAACACCTTGACTTTGTGTGAAAATATATCTACTTTGGTATACTGATTCTGTTAAAAAATTATCTAATGTTGTTGGTACTGCAGTTGGGTAACTACCAGTATATATTCTTATTGATGCTGTTGGCCATGTTGGTCCTTCTCCAGTTTCACCTTCTCCATAATCTGCTGTACCATATTCATCAGTACCATATTTTGATCCTGTGTCACTACCTGTCCAAGCAGCTAATAAAACAGAAGCAGTAACTTGGATATCATTTTGAGGTAGTTGGTTAAAAATATATAAACCATCTATACTTTCAGATAATGATTGTGAAAATGAAATATAAACATCACTCCATCTAGTAGCAAATATATCACTAGGTGTAACACCTGGTCTAGATGGGTTATTAATTGAATTATTAAATCTTTGACCTACATAAGTTCCATCATTAAATCTAGTAAAATTACCAATACCTCCTGTACCACCATCAGAGGCAGAAACTGAACCTACTAAAGCGGTAAATAATGCTCCTGATTGTGGGGATATTATAAAATAATTAGAATCAAAAGAACCACCAGATCCTGTAAAAAATACTGTTAAATCAACAGGTGATGTATTAGTACATTCATATGAAACATAAAAATCATAATCAGCATATAAACCAAACTGTGAAGAACCTGATGCTGCGTTTCCATTACCATCTGTTTGAGTAAAGGTACTACTAGTATATGAAAATGATCCTGTTCTAAGTGTAACTCCACCTCCTAAATAAGGAGTAATATTTGGAGATGTTCCTTGTTGTTGTTCAATAGTAGTTTTAAACATTGGAAAATCTAAAACCGAAGCTGTAATTGGAGCATTATTTCCAAATAAAGTAAATGGAGTTGAAGTTGATGGAGATGATACATTTAATATCCAATAAGAAGCAAGTAACCCATTTACATCAATAGTATCGATATTAAATTCTATAAATTCATTATTATTTCCATTATCTACTCTAAATGTACCTCCATCTTTTCCTCTGTTTATTGATTGTGATAATGGCCCTAATATTTGAGCAACACCTAAATCGTTTTCTATATAAACTTGTGAAATACTGTTTATAGTAGAACTATTAAAGGCTACTTTATCTGTTCCTGGGTTGGAAGGAGATGCTGTAGAAGTATTAAATTGCAATGCTCTTGGATCTTGAAAATTTTCTCCTTCTCTATATAAAAAATAAGCGGCACCAATACCATTAGGAACTGGTAATGTGTGGTATTTTGTAAATACAAAGGGATGAATTCCTCTAGTATCATCATATATTGCAAATGAACCACTAGCTTCACTAGAAGTAATTGCATTACTAGTATTCCCTACAATAGATAATTGTCTTTCAATATATTTGCTTGGAATATCCCCTCCAGTATTACTTTGTGCATCAGTATTAATAGCACTACCTGTAGGAAGATAAGGGAATCCTGGTATACCTGAACCTGTTTCTGTTAAAATATATGCCTTATATGGTCTGTGTAAATGTGGGTTATATCTATATGTTTCACCATCGGTACCTCCTTGTTGATTATAACCTCTATATACCCATAATTCTTGATTATCGTTTATATTAAAAGAAGTATTATCATTACCATTTTGTACTACATAAGTAGTATTCATTCCTAGTGAAGAAATTTTTGCTGTTAAATTAGGGTCAAAAGTTGCACTAGGATCCTTACTTGAAGTCAAAAGAGCATTCATTCCAGCTTTGGTTGAAGAACCAGAAACTAAAATCATATTTTTTTCTTCGTTTAAGTAATATTGAATGTTTGACATATTAACTATAAATATTAATTTTGTGGAGGTGTATACCCGTTATTACTATATACTTGTTGTGTTACAGTACAACTGTAATTATTATTAGGACTTGTTAAGCTATTAACTGTCACTGTTGCTGATCTAGGAGCTAATGGAGAATTTTGGAAACTAGTATCATTAGATACATTTACTAAAATAATACCATCTCCTGTTCCTGAAGTTGTACTTAAAGTTACCCACCCATTTCCATCTTGATAAGTTACCATTGTAAACCATTGTAAACTTTGATCTGTACACGTTACTGTAATTTGCCCTCCAAAATAATTTACTTGCTGGAATTGTGTTAATGTACTACTACATTGTGTAAACAAGGATGCTGGTTGTGCTATTGCTATTGGACTTTGTAATACTGTAGTAAGTTCAGGTATTGGAGCTTCTAATATTGTAAATGAAGGACCAATTGGAACAGCGGATGCTGTTAATGAACCTGTATACATTTGTAAAGCAAACCCTGATAAATCTCCTACTAATGATGAATTCTGTAAAGCATGGTATGTAGATGCTGGAGCATTAATAAACCATGGTATTATACTTGATGTATATGGTATTGAAATATCAAAATCCATTTCTACAGATCCTGTATTAAAGTTTCCTAATGTATCTGTACTAAACCCACTTCCAGTTTCTACTCTATAAACAGTTCCATCTATATTTCCTTCAAAATAATTTGATTTACCCCATCCTCTAAAGAATGATTCAGTAGGGAATGTAGGTACTGGTGGGAAATATCCTTGTGCTATTGATTGAGTAATTCCTGTACTAGGTATTACATTTGGATCTTCTCCTGATGCAGTAGCATAATAACTAAATACACCACTTGCACTAAATGTTAAATCATAAAATAATGAGTCATATGAAGTAACAGCATCCGAAGATGGTGGTTGGTTTATAATTAATAATGTAGCATCTTCTGTAGCAGGGTTATTATCATTTTGAATTGAAGCATTTGAAATAAACCATGTTTGATATCCTTGTATTAAATTACCTAAATAATCTTGAGCACCAGTTAAATTAAATGTTACATAATCAGAATCCTGTATAAATGGAAGTATAGAAACTCCATTTACATCAGTATTAGACATTTTAATATATTTTACTTTATTAGATATTGATGATGTTGTTGTTATTATATCATTATTACCTAATAATATTTTTAAAGCTTGGTTAGTATTTGGTTGATCAAACCCCGCAGCTATTAAATCAGCAGAATCAAAATCTAAAACTTCATTAACAACATATCCTGAACCTGTTTGTTCAACATAAGCATTTATTTCAACATTTGGTCCTGATCCTATAAAACTTTGAGTTAATCCTACTACTAAGCCAGTTCCAGTTCCTGTAGTACTACTTGGAGATAAACTCGCTGTTATTTCAGGTGAACCTTGACCTGGTCCTGGATAGGATGAAAATGGTTGTTGAGTTATATTTAAATTTTGTCCTTCAGGTATTCCTGTAAATGAACTTTGTGAAATATCTGTCCACATCCATACGTTACCAGCTAATGGTAAATTATTAACTGATAAGAAATTTTCTTCTGAGAATGAATCTGAATCAAACCATTGGATTCTAAAGAAATAATCTATAATAGCATCTTGACCGAAAAAGGCATCACATATTTCATTTGCTCCTACCTGTATTGCATTTCCGAATTCACCATTATAAAATTCTCTTTGATCAATTCTTGGATAATTAACAGGACCAACTTGATTAGATCCCGTTTTAGACTGATCAAATGGAGGAGTAATACCTAAACTTGGTACTATTGACTCACTCCATGTTTGTTGGAAATCTGGGAATCTTTCCCATGCATATGATGCTGAAACTTCAGCTGCTGTTTTTCCACTATATGGTTGTCCTCCTATAGAAAAACAAATATCTATTTCATCTAAATCATTAAATGATGCTGGAGGGTTATTTTCTGTTACAGTTAAATAAAATTCAAACATATTAGTATAATCACCATAAGGTGCTATACCAAATTCATCAGTTCCATACCCATCAAAAAATACTGTTTTATCTATTTGGTGCGTAATGTTAACTGAAGCTGATGATATTTCTACAAATATTTCTCCTTCTAATGAAGCAGAATATACTAATGTTAAGAAATCTGTATAATTTTGTCCTGTAGTACCTTCAACATTTATACTCATAGTATTTGAAGAGTTACCTATTGTATTTTCAAATACTGTTTCACCTACATTTGAATTAGGATCTAATAAATCATTTGATGATGTAAAGAAATATCCCAATAAACAAGTCTCTGTAGCTGATTGGCTTATAGGTGCAGTAAAAATACTATTGTATGGTTCAAATACACCACCAGTTCCTCCTCTAAATACTTGAATTGAAGAACCACTTATAATTCCATCTATTGGATATGAGCTACTTGAATTTGGTACTTGATAATCTCTAGCAAATGATTTTACACTACCTGAATATTCAGGAGTAGTAAATGACATTGAAGGAGGTGCTTGTCTATTTCTTTCTAATAAATTTTGTTTAATTACCACACCCGAACTTAGTGTTGTTCTAGCAGGTGTAAAATCTTCTATCATTTTAAATAATGAATTATCAAAGAATTTTATTAATCTAACAAAATCATTTACATCATAACTGTTTATATATTTTGTAAAATAAGCATCTCTTAAAGCATCTAATTGTGGGTATGAGTATCCAGATTCAGATATTTGTCTTGGATCACCAATATAATCTCCTAAATTAAAGGCACCAATTTGTGCTATAATATCATCGTTTGTTTGATCAGTAGGTGAAAATGCTACTTCTAAATAATTAATACTTGGATTGCTTCCACTTGGATAAACTGATTGTTGAATTGATCTATATGGACTTAATGTAGAACCTGTTGGTAATACTTCCTGATCAATTTTTATTTTATCTGAGATTCTATTTTTAATACCTCCTGGTACTTGATTTAAATAAATACTTTCTGTATTTTGAATAAATGAACCTGTTAAATAGTAAATACTATCACTATTAAATGATGAAGTAGTAGCCCACGAACCTGTTACTTTAGGGTGGATTGATTCTCTACTACCTGTATTTAATTCTGTACCTAAATCTGCTCTAAATACTAATGTATCAGGTGAAATATTAACTGTATTACCTTGTGTTGAATAAGGATTAACTACATAATCATAAAATAAACTTTCACTTAATGGTACATCCCAATATCTTACTTCTTGTAAAGCACCTGTTAATGGAAGGTGTGTAATTGAATCAACTACTAAACCATCGGTGCTTGGAAAGTAAATATCTTGAGTTGTTCTCCAGTATTGAGTAATAGCACCTACTGAATCTGATCCTGAAAATCCAATTTTTTCTCCTATTCTATTTGCTACAAATAATGAACCTGTATTTAGGGCATCATAATCAATTGTAGCCATTACTGACCACCATCCTCCATCAAAGAATGGAGCGTCAACACTAGCAGTAACTGAAGTATTATTATTACCATCAGGGTAAAATCTCAAAGTACCATAAGCATTACTTTGGCTAGGTACTGATCCAGAATATGAACCACTATCCATTCCTGAACCTGTGTAGTCTAGTGTTATATACCATCTAGGAGAACCACTAATATCATCTCCTACAACTAAGTTATAATATGTAGGTGATGTTGTTGGAATTCCGTCAGTTTTAAATCTAAATTGTATTGATTTTGGTGTTGTTTCAGTAGCTGAATATTCAGGCCAATTTGGATTAGTTTTAAATGATGATGTTAGTTGTGCGTTACCATCTAAATGTAAAGCATAATTGTAAACATTTTCACTGTAATCCCAATCTCTTAATTCGTTTCTATCTTTACCTCCAAATTCATTTATTCTTAAAATTGTATCTGGGATTCCGTATGATGTTATTAATGCTTTTAAACCAGTTGTTGTACCCTTAGTTTTAAGTAAATATGGTATATTATGGTAAATTCGTTTATATAATGACTTATTTACATTGTCTAATGGCACTATGTCATTTGAAGCAGATATTTCAGTATTCACGTATTCAAACCCAGAAGGTGTTGGGAAACTACCCGTCATTTCTGGAAATGGGAATGTACTTCCTGATGGTGTAAGTCCTAAAAATGCTGTATATAGATCACTAGTATTAAAGTTATTAGAATATAATTTAACACCAAAATCTCTAATAGCATCCGCTACTAAATCTTTTGAAATACCAAAATCTAATCTGTTATCAGCATCAAATCTTGTTGTAATATTTTTTGTATATAACCAAGTGTTATCATATTGTTGAGCAACCATATCAACAAATAAAATATATTTTTGGTTATCAGTATCATCTCTTAAATATTCAGGTATAGCATTATAAAGATAATTATCATTTTCTTCATCATAATTAGAAGCAGATAAAGCTTGACCACCATAATATGGACTACTTGGGTCAGCACTACCTAACCAATCTAGTGCAGCTGCACTTTGAGTTGGTTCTAATATGTAAGGAGGTTCTGTATTCGATTTTGGATATGATTTTTCAGATCCACTATTAAAATACATAAAATATTCCCAACCATCAAAATTAGCAATTAATGTACTAATGCTAGTAGTTAATTCTGATTTACTTGAACTATAATTAGCTGCGTCTAATGGAAGAGCAGCAATTGCAGCACTTGAAGATTGAATCATTCCTACTTTACTGTAAAAATTTTCTATTCTAGATAATGCAGAAGAAAAGTAAATAAAATTATTATAATCTGTATAATCAACAGATATATCAATTTCTTTTCTATCTAATACATTTTTTAATTGTTGGTAAGAACTAGTTAAATCACTTGCAATTAAAGTATCAAAGCTAAATTCTTGTGATGCTTCTCCACTTTGCTGTGTTATTTGTATACTGTAATTAGGACCTGATATTACTTGAAAATCATTTGGTATAAATTCAATTTCAGGAAATATTACATTATATGCTTGAGGAGACGAAATTTCTTCTACTACCCATAATTCATCTTTTAATTCAAAATTTTCAGGTAGAGGTTCATATAATTTAACAAGTATTGAAGGGTTATCTACATCAGTATTATCTAAATCAATATTATTACATATAACTTGTTGATCTGATCCAAAATTAAGTAAAAAATCTACAAAATATTCAGCATCAGTTCTATATTGAATAAAGTCTAAGCTTGAAGTTACTATAATATTATTTTCAATAACATTACTTTTCAATCTTACTTCTGTTCTATCTCCACTTATTTCATCTATGTAATAATTTACTTCAGGAGAGGATCCTAATCTTTTTCTATAAAAATTGTATGTTGAAAAGAATGAACCTTCTTCATACCCTAAATCTTCTAAGTCTTTAGAAGGATAAATAAGTACATCACCATCTATTACTTTATAATTCTTGCATTGGTAAACACTATCACCAGGAGCAGGAAAAATTAGACTTTGATCTTCACCATAAGCATAGTATTCTATATAATCAATCGATGAAGTAAAAGTAGTATCTAATTTAGATGAAGCAATTAAAGCATTATCTTTATCAGTATACTGCTGATATTCAAAAGTTGATGGATCAACTTGATTTATTATGATGTTATCTCTTTCTTCCATATTTAATATCCTCCACCACTAGTTCCGGTTCCACCAGCTCCACTAGTACTGTTTATATTTGTTGGGTTATTACTTACTACTGTTGTAGCTGTTGTATTTTCTTCAGTTGGGCTTGAAGGTTGTTTATCTAATTCAGCTAAAATTTCATTAAATTGAGTAGAATCTGATAATTGAGCTTCATCTATTGAATTAATATCTAAATCTAATTTTTGTCCTGTTGTTGCTTCTACTAGATCTAATTGAGCTTGTAATAAATCTCTTCTTAATTGTGTAATTTCATTTTGTAATGCTGCTATTTCAGCTGCATTAGCTTCATACCCTATGTATTCTGTACTTGTAGTAATTAAATATTCATGGGAATTTATATCCCCTAAAGCGGGAATTTCATAAAATAAATTATTGTATTCATTAAAAAAGTCAGTTACAGTAAATGTTTCTTCAATTTGTGTATTAATAGAAGATACACCCAGTTGATTGAATTTGGTATCAATCACTTTTGGGTATTCTGTTTTAGAATACACTTTTTTATCTAAATCAATTTTACTATTTTGAGACATATTTTACCCGTTTACTACTTTAAAATAATAATTTTCATCCATTACTATAGTTTGTCCATCAATCTCTGTCTGTATCAAGATATTATAGTATCTTTCGGGCTCCAAGCCATTCATATAAACAGTGAAATAACTTGATGTAGCATCACAACTTATCTGTGTGAATTCTTCATCAAAATCGACTACAAATTCGTTTGTATCTAAATCTTTTATAGCATAATAAGATGACGAGGGTAAAGCGTGATTAGTAGTATATAATGAAGATGTTTTAAATGTACGAGCTGGAAATTCAGGTCTAACATTTAATCTAAAATCATTAATACTTTCACTATAAAATACACCTGCATTATTATCTAAAGCAACATATAGGTCTGGAGTGTCTATTACATCCAGTTGTTGTATATCAAAAGTTGAAATTGTAACTATTGCTTCTGAAGTTGCTCCTGAAACGCCATCTAGAGCATTTAATTGTGCTGTTGACCAAGTTAATGTCTCTCCAGCTTTATATCCTAATCCTAAATCTTTAACAAATACATTTAACATTGAAGAACTATTAAAAGTAGCTCCAAATGTAGCTCCGGTACCTGCTCCTCCATATGTTGGTGCTGGTAATGATTGTGTATAAGAACATGAAATTGAACTTGTTATTTCATTAGTTGGGTAAGAACCAGTTAATGTTCTACCTAATTTAAAATCTCCACTACTAGTAGAATATGTAAAATCTCTCCATTTAATTTCTAATTCTGGAGGATATATAGTATTTGTATCAACTGAATAAAAACTTAGTTGAGGGGATACAGCACTTGAAGTAACAAATTCCTGTTCATTAGCCCACTTAACTAAAAATCCATTATTTGAAATTTCTATTTCACCTGGGTTTAAATCTTTAGATGATGAATACCATACTTTTAAAATATCAGTTACATTAATATCTAAATCTTTTGTACTTCTTAAATTATATGATTGAGAAACACCCATGTTAGCGTTATTAACATTAGAGTAAGTTCCAGAACCTGTATACCAAACTCCACCACCTGCATTATTACTACCAGAATATGAACCTGTTGTTAAAGGTACCCATCCTGCTGTTACCCATTCATTTGATCCTGAATAATCAGTATAAACCCAACTTACACCATTTGTTCCTGCTTTATTATCTAAATATTGACCTGTACCATTATTCCATGATCCAGATAAAGGCCAAACTTCAACATAAGAATTTATAATTACGTTACTTGCTTTAGCAACATATGCTTTTAAGCTTCCAGACCAACTATTAAATTCGGATCCAGTTACTTTAGCTATTACATCAATAGCATTTTCTATTTCACTTTGATCAAATTGGATAATTGATCTTGCTACTCTAGCAACAGGGTTTGATTCTGTTACATAGTTAGCTACATCCAAAATTGGATCTAAGCCTGTATTCATAGCGGGGTAACCACTATAAATAGAAGCATCTTGTGAAGGAAATAATTTATATACTGCCATAATTATAATTTTACTACACTTCCTTTTATATCAGTGTTTGGATATTTAATTTCAAATATACTAGGGTCTAATGATGGGAATATAGTACCATTTTGATTAGCACCATTCATATCATAAGCCCATTCTGAGTATCCTGAAGTTGTTCCTGCTTTGTTTGTTAGTATTACACTTTTTACTGTTTGTACCCCTTCTAATGCATCTAACATTACATATAAATCAGGTACTATGATTGGTTGATTAATTTGCCATTTGTCTATATCAAAATAATCTTTTAAAGAAAGAATACATCTTTCTATTACTTCACTACTATTATAATTTGGATAAGTAATTATTTCAAAATTAATTCCAAAATTAATAACAAATGCGTCTTTTATACTAATAACATCCCCAATCATTCTATATTGATTTAAGTATGTTTTTAAGTTATTTTTTAATGAATCTGAAGCAGTTGTTAGATGGCTATTGATGTTATCTGTTAAAACATATAAATCTAACGTTGTATTTGCTTCATCTGCTTGTGGTTTTTGAGTATATGCTTTTGATACTTTACCATATTTAGAAGGCATACTTAATGCTCTTACTAAATAATCATCTGCAGTTACGTTTCTTAATTGGGTTGAGAAATTAGATATACTATTTTGTCTTATTTCTTCTATTGTGTCTCCATCTTTACCACCTGAAGCAGCTAATGGATTAGTTGTTGCTATAGAATCAAAAACAAATTGAGCTGTAGTGCTATTTAACCCACCATTAATAAAATTAATAGTTGACGTATCTACTGTATTAAGAGTATTTGATAAAATATTAGATTGAACACCACCACCTTTATAGTATCTTACTGTTAATGTTGTATTTGAAGGAGGTGTACCATAAGTATTTGTAAAAATAAAATTAGTTGGGCTATAAGCTGTAGTTAATTTACTTTGTTCAAATGGTAAACCTAAGCCTACATTAAAAGGGTTTGGTATAATCTCTTCTGTTGTATTAGAAGGATTACCAGCACCAAATTGTAATTGTAATTGAGTTGAATTTAGATATCTACAAGCAAATCTATTTTGTACTTGTTTTGTTTGTAATATAAAAGGTGTATCTTCATCCTCATATGTGTTAGGACTATTTATATTAGTGTTTCTTAATCCATCATAAATTAAATCTTGTCCTAAATAATCTACTTCATACCATTTATTTCCATCAGAATCAATTACATCAATGATTCCTGCTATTTGAGTATCTTCTAATACTAAAGTTAAAAATTCTTGTGGGTCAGATACTTGAAATGTTTGTTCTGCTATAGTACCAGAAAATCCTTTTCTACTTTTCTTTAATAAATAAAATTGTGGATTTCCACCTGATAGAGAAGCAACAGATACATCAGTTGGGTCCATTGAACTTGATACTGAAAAATCAATTGGGTCTTCTATTGCAAATTTCTGACCTGTTCCATTATTAGTTGTAATTTGAGTATTTGAATTTACATATAAAGCATAACTAAAATCTGGTTCATATATTCCATTTACTAATATTGAAGGTACTTGTTGGAAAAACTCTATGTCGGTTTCAGCTAAACCTGTAACTTTAGGTTTATATCCGTACATATAAGCCATATCGTATAAGTTATCATTCTGTCTAGCATATTGTAAGAAATTTTCTTGAATTTGGTTATCCAAATAAAAAGATAATACATCACCTACATAAGCAGCTTGTTCCATAAACATCATACCTGGAGATGATGGAGTAAAATCTGTGTATACTTGAGGGAAATAAACTTGAGAATAGTTAATCAACTGATTTCTATACTCATTAAAATCCTTAGTTATGTAATTTATATTTCTTCTTACTGCCATTATGCAAAATTTAATATTACTTCGTCTTCTATATTTGTATCCTCAATGGCATAAAATATTTGTACGGTTACTTCGTTTTCATCTGGGTTACCTAGTACATTTAATTCCTTTACTAATACACTAGGAAATTCATTTTTAATTTTAGTTTGAACATCTTCTTTTAGAAATTCTAAATTATTTTGATCAATTTGACTAAAAATAAATCTTCTTAATCCACCTCCAAATTGTGGGTTACCTGGTCTTTCTCCAGGGTTTGTTAAAAAATAATTTATTAAGTTATATCTAATAGATTCAGCCGTTGTATAATTTGGAGTAAAGCCATTCCCTTCAGAAAAAGGTAAATTTACACCTATACCAACACTTGGTCTTAAGTCATTAGGAAATTGCTGTACTGCTCCAAACGCCATAGTCTATTATTTACTGTTCATTAAACCCATTATTTGGTCCATACTAACATTTCCTTCTGGTAATTTACCATTTGGAGAAGTTGTATCACCAAAACTATTTACTTGTAAAGGCACATCTGCTGTTGTAGCTGATATTGTACCATTAGCCCCAGGTCTCATACTATCTAAAACACTCATCATGTTTTCTCTTAGTTTCATTTTGTCTGTTTCTGGTAATGGCGTAGTAGCTACAGGTGTAGATTGTACTTCTGATACTACTGTTTTAGGTACACGAACTGCTTCCAAAAGAATATCTTTCATTTCCTCTTGGATAGCTTCTTTTACTGCGTCTTTTACAATAGTTTTTAATTGACTTAGTTTCATTGTAATTATTATTTAGTTATAAATATGTTTCTAATCTGCTTTTAAATCGTTTTGTATAATATAAAATGATAATTCATCAATTAGTATTTGATTTTGGGCACTAAATGATGGTTCACCTTTTAAAATTGTTACTCCTTTAGAGTTTTTGGCAACAGCCTGTCTTCTTGGTAAATCACCTACTTGGTATTTATCAACTACTTCTACTGACATTTTAAACCCATTTACTATTTTTACCTCAGGTTCTCCTTGTGTGTCACTTTGTTCTTGTAATGCTAATAATTCTTTATTTAATGGTTCAAGACCAGCATTAGGAGTACATTCTCTAATTAAATTATCAATAGTTTTCATATATCTTAAAATTAGAATTAAAGATATAATTAGAAAAATTAAAGCTATAAATAAATTTTTCTTTAGTTCTTTATTAAGACCCGATATACGTTCAAGCATATCTTGTATACCTTCTAATCTACTTATTAATGAATAAGGTACACCTAACCCAGGAGGAGTAGATACTGGGAATGATATACTTGCTATTGTATTTTTTATAACAATTAAATATTTAGATAAATACAAAAATAATACTGCTAAAGCTGTATTTGCTATTATAATACCGTATATATTATTTAACTGTCTAACAATAGAATTTCTTTTTTTAATTATTTCTCCTAAAAGAATCCCATCAGGACATTTTTGTAATTGTTGTTTAGCTTGTTCTTCTTTTGCTATACCAAAATATAACATTAATTGAAAAGCAAGGGGTAATAATTTAGTCTGAATAACCGTAGATGGTTTTAATACTAGACTCATTAAACTATTTAATGACTGTTCAACTATATCTAACTGTTTTTCAGCAAAATCAGCTGCTAATTTAGTAACTGCTGTTATTGCTTCTTCAGTTGCTATTTTTGCTGCTGCTGTTATTTCAAATAAAGCTACTGGGGTTTGGTCTTGAAAAACTTCACCTTCTAAAGTTGTAAGATATTGAATATTTGGAGCATATTCCCCATTTGTATTTGTTTGTCTTTGGGATTCAGTAGAAGGTCTGTCTGTTTTATCTATAAATGTTACAAATGGAGTTGATTGTTGAGGTAAAACAACTCTTTTAGCAGCATCTAAGTAAGGCATACCTAAAGTAATTTCCCATTCTCCATTTTCATTAGTAGTAACATAGTCTTTACCACCCTTATCTTTTACAGCTTTATATAAGATATTCCCATCAGCATCTTTTAATACTTCCTCTGTTATTTTATTAATGCGAGGTTCTTTAGTTATTGGGAATATTCCAAGTCTTGGTTTTACTTCTATACCTTCAACTGGTTCTTTAGTTCTTTTATCATATATAACACCTCGAGTTGTAAAAACAGCAAAATAAGGAACATATTTTCCATATTTGTCTCCTAACTCTTTTCTTTTTTCTTCCTTAACTTTTTCAAGTTCTTCTTTAGATAAAGATTTTTGGGCTTCTTTAAACTCTTCAAGGTCTAAGCCCTTTACTTTTTCAAGTATTTTCTGTCCTTTCTCTGATTGTAGGAATATCGATGATATTTGAATTAAATCCTCTACCATTAAGATAATTTTATTTTATCCGACAATGCTTTTTGATAGTTAGTTATAAAAGTATTAAACTGTTCTATTAAAGTCTGAGCTGGAATCTTAGATGTTGTTAATTTAGGTTCTTTGGTCATTTTCTCTACTAATGTTTTCATATTTGTCATTATTGGAACTAAATATTCCATTAAATTATCTCCCAAAATAGCAGATTGATCGGCATTTCGTTTCCCTATAGATATATTACCTTTAGGGGCTAATATATTAACATTGTTAAACATGGATTTAATTCCTAAATCTTCTCTACTTTCTAATATAATAGATTTTTGAGATGACATTAGTATACTATCACCAACAGTATTAAATAATAATCTTCCTGAATTTAAAATTACTTGAGATTTAGTAAATGTTTTAGGTGATATTGGAGTTTTATTTATAATACTAGTAAAAGGTATTGTTTCTTTTTCTCCTGCAACTAGAGTAGATGTAGCTACTACTATTGGTATTTTTTGTGTTGAAGTAAGATATAAAGATGAAGGATCTCTGTTTATATCTTCAACTGTAGGTACCCATGAATCTCCTTCTACATTTTCAGGTTGACCATTTTTTATAATTAAAATAGGAGAACCTTCATCCCCGTAAGAAGACCAAGTATTTCTTATTGATCCTTTTGTGTTAGCAGTTGATCCTAATCTTATACTGTTAGCATTTCTTCCTTCTATAATTTGATCACCAGCAAAAGGTAAAATTGGATGTATATCTCCTTTTTCTACAAACTGTCCTCCAGATTGACCATTAATTGGTAATTTTTCAGGATTATTATTTTCAGTTGATGGGTTACCATCTTGCATTTCTTCATAATTGCTTTCCTGACTTTTAGGATCTTCATTTAAAGTATTAGGGTACCCGTTATAATGAGGGTTATTCCAAATGTTTAATGGTATATAATAATATTGTTTTACTCCTGATGATTGAGGGTCTGATTGTCCCGCTCCAGGAAATAATATTACAAATTCATCTGCTAAAGGATAATTTTTGAATTGAGGAAACATTGGTAAAGCTAATGTTGATCCTACTCTATTTTGACCTGATTCAGGTTTTTGGTCATTTAATGCTTGAAAAGATATACTTCCAATTCCTCCCCATCCTGCTGTTTTAAACAAATCTGAATTACTGTTTAAGCAAACATCAGTCACACGCGCGATAATAGGTCCACTTTGTTCACTATCATCAAGTCGTGATAAAGTATCAACTACTCCTGCTACTCCGGTTTGAAATAATTTTGCTAAACCATTTACGTACATTACTTTTTATCTTTTTTCTTCTCTGCTTTATAAGCATTTTGGATGTTGTCTAATTCCGCTAACAGTTCTTCTTTTTCTGCTTCTGTTATACCCGTGCTATCGTCACTATTAGAATTATTAACAACACGCTGCACTATAGTTGCCATTTTAATTAATTGTTCATCGTTTCTAACGCCAATTTCTAAATATTCTTTAATTAATGGTACTATAAGAGTTGCATCACCTATGTCAGATATAAGAGGTTTAAGTTCGGAAATCAAACCAGTAATTTGTTTCTTTTTTTCAGTTTGGTTATCGTAAATTTCACTGAGAATATCTGAGAATTTTTTGTTCCCAAATATTACATTGTCTAATGCTCCCATAATATGTTTTTATTATAAATATGGATATAGAATAAGTTTAAAATCTAGCGTAACCATTCTCTAAAAAGAAAACGTACTGGCTTTTAAATATATCATGTAGTTTATCCGCTATTTTGGTAATTTTTGGAGTTTTTACATCTACTATTTCACGAATATATATGTATAACGCTTTTTTATTAAATACCTCTATAGTTTCTCTTTTTCTAAATAACTCTAAAATTGCATCTGCTATTTGGGCATCATTTTTCTTTGGAAATAAATCATATATGTTTTCTGTAACATGATCAACAAATATGTCAATGTATTTATATAATTCATCTACTGGCCCTGTTGACTCTTCGAATTTATAGGTATGAGTTGATTTATCACCCATTAAAACATCAACGTCTACCTTTTTAATTTTTTTATTATAATTTTTAGTATTGTATAATATTAACCAACGTTTAACAATAGTACCAAAATATGAATAGGCTTTTGCCCCTCTACCTGGATCAAATAAATGTATTTTTGAAAGTAAGAAAACAATTATTTCATGTTGTAAGTGCTCTAAATTTTCAACCTCTGTATGGTAAAATTTAAATGTATGAATAATATTCTGGGTTAGTTTGAAGAATGGGTAGTGAATCTCTTTATCATAGATATCACTTCTTAATTTTTCATCTTTAACGGAATCTAAACTATTGTATCTAACAATAGCTAATTCAGTGTCATGTGTGAAGTAGTTCTTAGACTTCTTCCTTCTTTTACGAACAGGTGGTTGCATATAGGGTTATTGGTTAATTTTAAATTTAGACAAGTCATTTTGCAACCCTTTTAAATTTTTAAAAAACCAACCAATTTCATCATCACTCTTAAATAAATCTTTTTCATCGATTTCCTTTAAGCGTTTATCTGCTACATCTAATTGTTTACTATATTCATTTATAAAGTTATCATAATTAATAATAATATCTTCTTGTTTTTCTGTTTTTGACAGTAAGTTCCAAGTTGTAAATCCTAAAATTACAACTGCAACTCCTAAAATCGAAATTACTATTATTGAAATATCCATTATAAACTATCTAGCATATTTTTTAAACCTTCACTTTTGATTCCACCTAAAGCTTTTGATTTAGACTTGGAACCATGTTTATTGTCGGACAATGTAAAATTCTTTTTTTCGGGCTCCACGCTATTTTGAGAAAACTTTGGAAGCCATTCTATTTCAAATTCAATTCTGGCAGACATTAAGTCAGCTTGGTGTAAAATAAATGGTAAAGATGTACGAGGTTTTTGTTCAGGCATGAATCCTTTTAAATATTTCTCATTAGCGTTATCATACAAACCATCATGTGTCTGGATAGCCACCATTTCATTAAATGTATAAGAAATATCGTGTTGTTGAAGCAAAAATAATCCTCTATCTGGGACAGAGCAAAATGCTAACTTCTTATTAAACATATAATCTTCACCTAATTTATCTTTTCTCCATTTATCAGTCTGGGGGATATAAGCATCGTGGTCTTTATCTCCCATTTTACCTAAATCATGGTTAATAGCAGAAAATACTAGTTCTTCTTTGGTAAATGTAGTCATATCACATCCTTCTGATGCCCATAAATCATATTGTTTAAGAGCACATCTAACTACCCTATTAACATGATCTACATAACCACCTGGAAATGCGGAATGGTATTCTTTTTTATGAGCGGCGGGCATCATAATGATTCGATCCTCGTATCGCTTATAAAAATTTAACAATTGCTCACCTCTATTTCCAGAAATGTGCACTTCAATATTATTTAGGAATACTTCCCAATTTGATTGGATTTGTTCTGCTGTTAAGCTCATAACTTTTATTTTTTATTTAATTTTCGTTTTCAACGTATCCTTCTAATTCAGAGACAATGGTACTACCTTTATCTACTTGTGTTTTAATTTCCCCTACACTAGCTCCCATTTGAATACCATTTTTAATTGCGCTAAATATAGCATCTAATGTTTCTAGTCTTTGTTGAAATAATCTTTTGTTTCTCATAATTTAATTTTAAATAGAACATTTAATAACAGGGTGTCCCTTAACCCCTTTATTGCCTTTATTTCCCATCCCTTGTTTTAATCCCATGTTTCTCAAAACCCGTGATATCAAGATACGAGGGCTTTTTTACCAAGGCACGTCTTTTTCAAGAGCTTTTTTCATTTCTTTTATTTCCATTAATTTTGCACATTTTTCATACTCTTCTTTTGCTTCAAAATAATAAATTGCCTGATTTAAAGCACTAAAAAGTGGTTTAGAGTTGAATTCCCATAGTGCATCTTGGTGTTGAGCTTTATTTACATCTAATTTTCTAATGTAAGAATAAGCCCTATTGAATACAGCAAACGAAGATGCTTCTTTTGTTTCCTGAACATTATAACTAGCATTTTCTTTTTGGAAGAATTTTTTTAATTTTTTATGAAATACCTCATGGTTATAGATCATTTTAGTAAACATACCTAACTTAGCCTCAGGACTTTGCATAAAGTCTTTATCAGCCTTTGCTAACTTTTTAACTTCTGGGTTTTCATTTTCATTATCCCCAAATAAATGAAATAATCTATCTTTATCTATCATCTTTTTCCTCCAAAGTATTCAACTGCGTGTCCTTCTTCTAATAAGATATCTTGCAATTTTGATTCACCTAAAAATATAACTCCTAAACATCTACCATATTTACCAACACCTTGTGAGTGTAATATAAATTTATTTTCTTGGCTTTCCAAGAGTTCTTTAACTCTATATTTGGCAGCAAGTCCTCGTTTTTTTTCTTCTAAATCTCTAGTACGTGATTCTGGTGTATTTATACCGACCATTCGAATTCTTATTTTCTTATGAACGTCAAATCCTAAATCAATTTGAGCATCAATGGTATCACCATCTACTACTCGAGTACACTTTGCGTTATAAACATACATAATCGTGGGTTTGATTATAAATATTTACTAGTTCTCTAATTTATCCAAGTACTCTTTAGTTTTAATTGCCTTTAATTTAGCCTTACGCTTAACTGCAGATGGTTTATCGAATTGTTTTCTTTTTCTTAATTCTTTTAATACACCTACATCTTTAAATTTGCGTTTTAACCTTTTTAAAGCCGAATTAATGTTTTCACCTTTTTTTATTTTGATTTTTAACATTATTTAGATTTAAGTTCTTCTAATTCAAGCTCGAGATCTCTCTCTATTTGACATAAGATATCATATTCTTTTACAACATCTTTTTTATTTGGATTATCTGGATGGTATCTCCATAATTCTTCTTTTACTGTAGCCGTAGCTAGTAAATCATCAATTAATTCCGATTTTTGATTGTCTAATTTTTCTTGTTCTGTTATTTCTTTCATTATTTAAAATTTTTACCTATTGATTCTATTGTTTGTTTTGCTTCGTCTAAACCAATTTGAAAAAATTCTCTTTGGTTATTAACGCGGTATTTTCTTAATGCATGATGTACCTCACCTTCTAATAGTTCACCGTTAAAACAACGGAAAGCCCATGCTACTTTATATGGAAGTGGCACACCAGTCGCATTAGAAATCTGTTTAGCTCGTTCATCTGGTGTCAATTTTGTATATCCTATTTTTAGGAGTCCTGGTAGTGTTTCATTTTCTAAAACATAAACCCATTGATCACCTTCACCTTTCTTATTATAAATTCCTTTCTTTTTAGCTGTATAGTATGTTACACTTTCCCAACCATCCCCCATATCTGAAGGTGTTAATGTAAAATATTCAGCATAATCAACTTCCGTATTACCATAATTTTCTTTTAATGGTATTAACTCTTTTGCTTCGTCTACTGTTATTCTTTCCATTAGTCTACAATTATTTTAAATGAATCTTCAACTATTTCTCTACCACCTACATCAGTATTAAATGTAGTTTTCATAAATACTTGTAAAGTATCACCTACCATCTCATTATCTAAATAAAATTGTTGACGAGGATTATACGTATATTTTGATTTACTACCTAATAATGTTTCAGCATAAGGACATTCCCAACAAAAATTCTTCTGTATTTGATATCCAGCTATATTTAGTGGAGGTTGTATTTGAGCTAAATCAGTAAGTGTATATTCTAAATTACCTACTGGAACAGGATTATTATATCCACCTCCTGTAAACCAACTTAATACAGACCATGTAGGCACTATAAAATTAATTGAATCAAAGGCAACCCAATAATCTGAATCATACATTGTTTCAACTAATGGTACACCATTTACAATAGCTGTCTCTAATTCACTCAATTCACCTCTTATTGTAAAATATTTAGGACCATAAAACTCAATATGCCAATATCCATTCTCATCTAAATAAGCATCTGGTTGTACTAGTTCATCTATAAAAAATTTAGCATCACAAGGACCATCACAAACACTTAAGGAGATGTCCTCCTTGCTACAACTTGCAAGGAGGGAAACAACACCTAATAATAATAATATCTTTTTCATTATGCTACTAATTCTAATGCTTTACTAAACATTTTCTTATTCACGTCTTGATCTTGCTTAAAGTTCTTAATAACTCTAGCTTGACGTAATTTTCCTGAAGGTGTTCTATATTCAAAATTACCTTCAATAATATTCTCTTGAATTCTATTAAATACTTCCCAAAGCATATTTCCTTCATCTGCTTTACGTTGAACATTTAAAACGTCTTCAATTGCTTGATTATCGTAAGTATTTTTAGTACCTTCTACTCTAATATCTAGAAATGATTTAGCAAGATTAAACATTTGCTCTTCTTCTAATTCAACAGCTTTCATTTTATTCATTGATTCAACTGTTAAAGGTAATTTCTCAACGATATCCTTAATTAACACTTGTAAATCTTCAAACGTATAACCCATATGACGCATTTTAATATCATCAAACTGAGTATCTGAAATAACTAATCCATTCTCACAAACCATTCTAAACAATCCAGCTGTAAATTGGAAACAATTTTTACCATCATGAGAATTAGTCATTACGATTTGTGGAAAAACTGTATCTCCATCTTCACCATTAATAACAACATCATTATTTCTAAATACAACTAAATGCTTTTGAACACCTTGTGTTTTTTCTGTTCTAGCTTTAACTTGCTTAACATCAACTACACCCCATCCTAGTAATTCCATATCATCAATTACTTTTTCTGTTGGAATGTGTGTGTACTTGTCAGTAACCTCATTTGAAGGCTTCATTGTGAAAATACTTGGAGCAAACTTATTCATTTCTTCTTTGCTCATAAACTCTACTTTTTGTAAATCTAACATAACTTTTATTTATTTTATTATTATACCCTAAATATACGAAAGGCTGCTTGGGAAGCCAAGCTTCCCGTGCATTACTTTCAATTACTTTTAATTATTTTTTAACTAACAATCCTGGAGAAACTGTATATTCACCACCAATTCTACCATTATCAACATTAATAGCTCTAACTTTAATGTTTTTATTATTAATTTTAATAATTTCAAATTCTTGGCTTGAATCCATTTTCTTGTGGTTGATTGTAACTGTATCTCCTACTTGGAAATCATCCTTACTAGCTTTAACAGCTTTAGGACCTTTAACAGCCACCATTTTACCTCTTAAACCTTGGTCATCAAATCTAATTGTACCTAAACTGATACTTACACCGAATTGATCTTCTAATGATTGAACTGCTTTTTCGAACTCTGATCTGAATTTAATAACCTCTTGCTTTGTCATAATATAACCTTTATTTAATTAATTAGTGTTGCAACTTCATTATTACAACATGGTAAATATACGACCCCTATCTCGGGTAGCCAAGCCTCCTGCGCATTACTTTCAAAAGCTTTTAAACTGTTATTGATAGACTTAAGTTACCGGTGGCTCTTAAGAATGAAGAACCCGCAGCTATATTTTCAGCTGGAGTAAATTGGTAAGTTCCTGGGGAAGTATTTCTTGCATCAACTACAACAGATGATTTGTATGATGATGTTATTAAACTTTCAGCTCCACTAAATGAAGAATAGGTTCCAACTGCATTTGTAGGCGCACTACTATCAAAAGTTAAACCTGCTTGTTCTACTGTAAAGTAAGCTGCGCTAGCTGAGTTGTTAGCTGGTGCTGATAAGGCAAATACATAAGAAACACCTGCAGTTAATGCTTCAATTGGTGTTCCTGCTCCTGATAATTGTTCTGCTGTATAAGTTGCCATATTATGTTTTATTATACATATAAATCAAACTCAAACTCTAATCCATTTAATTCTCTATCTTTACAAATTAAAGCTTTACGATATTGTTTTACAACAGGTAAATGTTTAGATACTGTACCTAATTCATATTTTCTAATACCATTTCCTAATTTACCACTAATAGGAACATCATCCATTGTAGAATGCCACCATTCATCTTCATGTATAGTTTTATTTCCAATAACGGATTCTCTATGTTTTTGAATAAATATAGATTTTTCTATTGATACCTGTTTAAAAGGACTTATTTCTAATCTTAAATCAGCAGGAAATTTAATTTTCTCAGTAGCATTATAATACCATTGTGCACTTTTTCTGTTTAATAGATAAGCATGAGCAGCCTGGTTATGTCTTACAAAATGTTTATGTTCATACAAATTATCAGTTACTTTATCTCCTAAAGCATGTGTCATTGTAGGAGCCCATTTACCTAACCAACATACACCCCAATCTATACTATCTAATTCTTTTCTAATTTTTCTAAAATTGTATTCGTGAACATTAAGTGATAACATAGCATCATCCTCTAAAAACAACCCAACTTCATCTCCTGAATCTAAAAATGCTTTATAAGCTTTTCTATGAGATAAGGCACAACAAATTACTCCTACAGAGCAAAATCCAGCGGCACAAAAAAAGGTATTAGATAAATTTTGAGTAATAAATTCTTTAGATAATGGAATTATATCCTTATTATCAATGGCTTCAATTATGTTAATTTTTAAACCATGTTCTTCTTGTAAATCAATAAGGTTTTCTAATCTTAATTTATGTCTATCCAAATGAATAGCATAAACAGAATCTGCTCCTAAATATAAAGATGGCTTAGGCCCTAAATGTTTATATAACTTTTTCTTTTCAGTATGATGCAAAACAATTGTTTATTTTAATATCTATGGTGAATCCAATTATTACATAAATGGAAGAAATCATAATTTTCCCATCCATTTTCTTCAGTAAATTGTACATCTCCAATATCTAAACCAAATCTTTTTATTTCAAAATCTACTTTTTCAATTCTAGTTTTTTCACCTTCTGGCGAATCATGGAAATAATCATCAACAAAAGATTGTACAAATCCATCGTTCATATTATAATAACTTTCTAAAAACGAATCACATTCATTAATTTTATCTACTTTAGTTTGATCAAACCATTGATCTTCATAAATAAAACCATTACAGTTTTTAGCTAACCACTGCTTCCAAAGAATATTATCTTCATGAGGTTGAGCAGTAGAAGCAGCCCAACGTTGCCAATTAAGTTCTTTTCTTCTATTTCTTACTACAACTACTCTATCAAATTTACCTATAAAATCACCTAAAAATTGATCTTCAGTAAGATTACCAGGTAGAGTATGCCATTTAACATTATGAGTAACAATAGTATTAGCTGGTATATCGTTAGGGAATATATAAGGTCTAGGAGTAGTTACTTGCTCACTATAAGGTTCTCCAGTTTCTAAATTCATTGTAGTATGAAAGGTTGTAGCTCCATTCCATTCCAAATTCATTGGATCAGCTATAAAATCATGTCCACTAGCTTTTGCTAGTAACTCAGCCATATATTCAGTACCACTATAAGGTGCAGTTAAAAATAATAATTTCATGTAATTATGTTTTTATTATAAATATTAAGAAGATAATACCTTAAACCAACTTCCATCACAAAATACAATATCAGGCCCATCAAATACATCTTTTACTACTTTCATAACATCAGGGTGATCATCTCCATAATCATGACCTCCAATAATTTTATTACATTTAGGTAAATATAGTTCAATATCTCTTTTTAAAGCATCATAACTATGATCAGCATCCATGTATATAACATCAAAGTATTTATCGGGGAAATTGTTTACTTGATTAAAGGAATAATCTTGTATTAGACTAATGTTGTCCCAATGTCTAGTATTAGTATAAAACTGGGTTTTAACGGTTTTCCAATCATCATCTAACATTTCAAGTGCCTCTTCATATCCATCAAAAGGATCCATACAGTATATCTTTTCAAAAATTCCCGAAGAAGCAAATATAGAAGTAGATTCTCCTTTATAAGATCCTATTTCAAGTAATTTTAGGTTTCCTTTTTTAAATATTTCAGTAGACATCCAGTCAACCGAAAATACTAATCCAAACCATAGATTATTATATCCATTATTTCCATACCAATTTATGGGAGGATTATATCTTAATGTATTTTTATGTAAGGCCAAACTCTTCTCTTTTAACGCATTTATTCATCTATCTATACGTATATATTATATGTATGTAAAGTATGTGAAAATATACGAAGAATTGCTTGCGGGGCCAAATGTTTTTTCATATATTAGGGATATGGTTATAGAATTAAAAGAAGACAAATTAGCAGATTATATGAGCTCGGAAAGGCTATTGGTAGTTGTATCAGTAGAGTGGTGTGGGTCATGTAAAAAAATTAAACCTAAATTATATGAACTTGATGATAGGTTTACTATTGTTATAGTTGATGGAGAAAGACATTTACGTAGTATGAAATTCCTACCAGGTAAAACATCTTCTTATCCTAGGCTTGGATATTATGAAAAAGGTTATTACATTGGTGACGTGTCACAGGTAGATGTTCACAATGGTCTTAAAAATAAAGAAATATGATGTTATTAGTATATATTAGTGGTATTTTAACTACGGTAGGTATTGTATTAACGATTGCTTCCGTACGTGTATATAGAAAATATAAATTATTACTGGAGTCGAACCAGCATATCTCAAATATCTCCACTATAAGAGATGTAGAGAATAAAGAGAGAATGGGTGAGATTGAAGAAATTGTTAGAGTTATTCAAAATGATTATGTTCCGAATGGGGATTTATCTGGGAAGATTCTGAGTATATTAGAAGATATAAAGCATTTAAGTAATTCGATTGACAGTAATGGTAAAAGAGTCGAAGATGTTTGGAGACAAAGTAAAAATGAGTTTATGTCTTTAAACAATAGAGTACAAAAGTTGGGTGAAGATCCGAACTTTATAAGTAAATATTAAAAACAAGTTATGAAAAAAGTAGTTTTATTAGTTATTAGTTTAATTTTAGTGAGTTGTGGAGATACGTGGGAGATACCTACGGATATGAATCTCAGAACAATGAACATGGATGGAATGATTGCGTGGTATCCATTTAACGGAAACGCGGAAGACGAAAGTCCAAATTTTAATCACGGAACAGTATATAATGCTCCGTTATCACATGATAGGTTCGAAAACGAAGATAGTGCATATTATTTTGGGAATTCGGAATTTGATTGGGATCATAGAATAGAAGCAGACATTGATACCGAAAAGGTAAATGGTGCTATGACTATAGCATGGTGGATAATGAGAGAAGGTACTGGTTATATATCTCCTCGACCATTTGAATTTTGGGTACCAAATGAAGGTAATGGTAAATTAGTTATTAATATTAGAAATAACGAAGATAACCTTTTATTTGAACACATAGTTGGTGATACTAAAGTAGAATATACTTTTGATCATAATTTCTATACATGGGATTGGTTTGCCTATACTATAGGTGATGGAGAAGCTAAATTTTATGCAAATGGAGAATTATTACAAACCATTAAATTAGATACTGAGCAAGTTAAATTAGGAAGTGATACTGCATTTGGTAGAATGAATCATCCATCTTGGGATGCATTTGCTGGAAGATTAGATGATATAGTTATATACAATCGAGTATTAAGTAAAGATGAGTTAGATTATTTTTATCTATTAGATAGTGAAGATGATTCAAACGAATATTAAGGGTTATGATAGTTTAAATATTGGAGCTGGTCCTTATGAAATGATACCTGATTGGTTATCTATTACAATATGGAGAGAAAAGTTCGATGATGGTGAAATACCAATAAAAACAAACAATTCAAGAGTATTTAAACATCCTATATATGGGGGAGATGCGCTCAATTTAGATATTACTAAATTGGGTTTACCCTTTAATGATAATTCAATTGAATACATATATACCTCTCATATGATAGAGCATCTATATCCTTTCGATGCAAGAAATTTTTTTAGAGAATGTTTTCGAATCCTCAAACCTGGGGGAACTTTCCGAATTATATGTCCTGATATTGATATATGGTTAGATAACTTTAAAACCGATAAAGGTTTATTTAAACAATATAAAGACGAAACCATTGAAGACATATACAACCATAGAATTTATAATGTAAAAGATAAAATACAATCTAATACTGAGATATTTCAAAGTATGCTTTACGGTTGGGATCATAAATGGATGTGGAACTTTGAATCATTAAGTAGGTGGTTGAAAGATGAGGGTTTTACGTTAGTAGATAAGATGAATTATCTGGATACTCATGTGGGTAAATTTAAGCAATTAGAAGAAACTATTCCATATAAAATCGGTTCCATCAGGCAGAAAGAATCATTATATGTTGAATGTAATAAAGAATACCGATTGAGTAGATAAGTATATACAACCCGATGTGTAAATCCGTGTTCGAGTTATAAATGCCCCCCAACCTTTTTCTCATATAGCCACGCATATATGGACATCAATACGCATGGGATAATAACATATATATGCGTACGTACGCCGGCGGGGATAAATAATGTATATAATAATATTCCAGTATGTAGTATGGATGTAATAAGGTGTACGGTGTAAAATATCATGGCATAAGGTATCATGCCTTGTTTATTACCGTATTAATAATTCATGTGTAAATATGTTTTACCGTCGTTGTAGATTTGTACACGGTTATGTTTATCGCTGGATTGCCTATACACCTCCATATCAACACACACCTAAATATACGAAATTACATTACGGTAACCAAATTTATACGCATATTTGTTTATGAGTCGTTGTGAGGCCCACGTGCCTTGAAGTATCCTCATGTGTCACCCAAGTAAATTGACGTATCCTCAACGTATAAATTATCTTCACGTGTGGGCATTGCATTATCTTCAATTGTTCACAAATATATATTAGTCGAGTCGAAGAGGGTTGGCTTGCGATGTCAAGGGGTTAATACCCCCTGCCCTTTATCCTATATAACACACGATTAACTTGTCATATGTAAGCATATTTTTATATCCAAATGTAAATAGTTGTTGATATTGTGACATACGTAGATTCATAGTGTCACACTTTTGCGTCGTAAACGTTTCATTATATTATTCCAGGCGAAATAACATGTTTAACATGCGTTTTACTTGCGTTTCAATTTGGAGATATGGCGTTGTATGACTATTGTTTGCGCGCGTTTAATCCGTTGTTTTACCGATTAATTCCATCCACTCTTTAACCCTAATACCCCAATTTTGATGACGAGCAAATGCATAAGCGTGTGCTAGTTTACTCGTTAGTTTACCTGGATTATTATTATCATCAACGATCGTTTTAATTATCTCATCCGCATCTATCCCCACTATTGTTGCTCGCTTATCGTTAACTAAATTCTTTATGTTACCTGTTCCATTAGTAATAATCTTAACATTACCCAACATCATTTCTAAAGCGCTTATACAATACGTTTCGGTATAATTTGAGGCATAAACCCAATATTCCGCCTTTTGTATTTCACGTTTCAAATCATTAGGGCACCTGTTGCCTTGCCAATTAACACCCTCTAATTTATCAACATCGAATCCAAACCAATTAACCGCATAAGGCGGACAACATATCTCCAATGTCAAATCTGGTATTTGTTGTCTCCACTCAACCCAATTATCCAATATCAATTTCAATCCCCTATCGGGTGATGAAGTCCATATCAATCTGTTTTTAATTTTATCAACTCGAATATCAATATTATAATCATTTAAATCAATAGCATTATCTATAGAATGTATATACGTATTAATTTGTTGAGGTGTGTAGCCGAGAGTTTCGAACAAGGGTTTTATGTGTTCGTTAATATGATAATTTGATACACCCACTATTTTCTCTAATTTAGGATGAGTTAAATATTTCTCCCATTCATATAACTTTTTACCCCTATGCCATTTATAGAAGTATTCGTTATGCATCCAAAAATATACCTTGTCATAATCAATATATGCTTCATCTAAATGTTTAAATACGTGTAAATAATTAATTGCGATTACAACATCATAGTGTTCATACACTTGAGGATTATGTGCGTTATCTAAACCTTGAGGACCCCTATTTTTTAATAAATCATTATGATTAACATATTTTACTCCATGCCAATTGCCTGTTTTAACATCACCACTAACAGTAACATCACAACCATTTACATCTAAGTAGTCGGCTAGTTTTATCACACAAAACTCACTTCCACCCATTCCACTATCCATCCAAACGCCTTTATCCCAAGCGGGATTAGCATAACCAACCCAAAATAATACTTTCATATATTTTATCTTACACCACCTTTAATACCACCTATTCGTTCCGAATGTATTGTTGGTAATTGAGGTGATTCTATTGTCATTAATCCTTCTTGAGCTAATATAGGTACTTTAGACCATAAATTAATTGCAATGGCATATCTAACTCCATTTTTAACTTGTGTTACTCTATGTCTAACTCCACCTGCATCAAATATAACTAATCTATTAAATTTAGGTTCAATACGTTCTACTTCACCATTTGCTCGTTCTACTTCTAAATAACCACCTTCATGTTTAGTGTCTTTAGGGTAATAAACTGTACCTATTTCTGGTAGTACTAATTCACCACCATCTTTACCACCTGTTTGTTTCCATAATTCTTCATCTTTATCAAAATGCCATCCCAAATCAGTATTAGGAAAACCATCACCATAAACACCTGTCCAATATTCAAATCCACTTATATTATTAAATGTAGGAGCTGGTGAATGATGTCTCCAAATATATTCAATTAATCGTTTTTTACAGGTATTAGCTGTTGAATTCCACCAACCATCCCACCACATGAAATTTCCATTTGGTCCGAAGAATGTATCATCGTTATCTATTTCGTTTAGTAACGCATTGTCTTTTATAAAATCGTCTATTATTATCATTGCATGTCTTGGTTTTTAATGAAACTAACTACTACATATCTTGTTCCACTTGTAGTTGGTCTAGCTCCGTGTTTATGAGTTATATTACCTGGGTGTAAAGTCATTACACCATATTCTTTAGGATTAACATTACATTTATACTTAGGAAAATATGTTCCACCGCCTTTAAATTCACCTGGATTTAAATTAACTAATGTAGTTAAATTACTATGATCATGATGTAAACTTAAATGTGATTGTTGATCATGAGGATATTTAATTATAAATGATTCATCTCTTAAATGTTCCCATGATTTACCTTCCAATTGGAATCTATCTATAGCTAACGGTCTAACAAATTCATTTATTAATCTATTATAAATACCATCCATACCTAATACTTCAAGTAAATTATCTGTTGTAGGATAAAATTTATGTCTATCATGAGTCCATTCATGTTGCTCACCTAGTTTAATTAATTCTTTACAAAATCGTTTAGTAAAAAATGGAAATGTATAAACATGAGTGCATGGTTCATCTACTACTAAATCGTATTCACCATTTCTAATTTGAGCATTAATATATCTATCACACCAAGCACCCCAATCTTCAATATCTAATATACCTGCTTTTTTAGGTGTTGCTTCTACAGGTAAATTATTAACATATTCAGGTGTAAATTCAGTTAATGAATTAACTTTAGGGTTAGATGACTGTTGAAAATAACCTCCATTTAAAGCATATGATACAAAATTTTTATTATAAAATTTAGATACAGCATCTTTTCTATCACTAGTACCATTTATAGCAGGGAAAAATTCATCACTGACTATAATATTATCTAATATACTTGAATCAAGTACCTCTTTCATACCCTTTCTAGTCACAATATAAGCATGATTATTATAAGTGTATCCTACTTTAGTAACATGATCATTAATTCGTTCCTCATCCCAATCAGGACATTGTTGACTTCTATCTAAATAAATCAAACTAGCATCACTTGGAACAGCATCTAATTCTTCTTGAGTAGGAAATTTACCTAATGTATAAAAATCTTCTTCAAATATTAATATGTTTTCAAATCCATCATGATAAGCGTTGTAAATACATTCATAATGAGATAACATACATCCTGCTTCACCTGGTGTTACATCTCTAGTATAAAATTCATTATCTTTATCCTCTATTTTCCACCAATCAGCTAATTTAAATTTAAATCTAGATTTAGATTGGTCTTTAATTGCTTCCCAACCATTAGTAGCTGGTAAAATGTAATAACCTATATCATAAGGCCAATTTACATCGTTTATTTTTTGCCTAATTTTCTTTTCAGGTGTATTTAGGTTAATTACGTATATGTAATCTATTTTCATAATTTAATTACTTTAACAAAGTTAATATTGTTTCTATGTCTTGATATTTGATCCATAGTCCAGTTAATATCGTCTGTTTCAATTTCAATTTCTTCATGCATTAGGTTGCTATGACCCCAAGTGTATTCGAGTAGGTATTTTTGTTTGTTCATTTTAAATCATCTATTGTTATGGTTATATCGCTATCATTATCAAAGTCTAAATAATATTTTTTATATATTTTATCATCCTCAATAAGACATTCTTTACATATTATTTTCTTAGATACACTTGCTACTAATTCATCATATGCTAATAACTCAGCTTCCATTTCAGGTGTTAATTCAATGTGACCCCAGTCACTATTTCCACCCCATAGATCCTCTCTAGTAATATTATTTTTATCACACCAAGCGTCAATTCGTTTTTCCATCCACTCCATTAATGGAGCTTCAGCTGCAAATACAGCTGGTAGGTTTGTTTTCTTATGACACCAAGCACAATTACCCATTTATAATTTTATCTAATTTTTGTTCGTATAATAATTTTGTTTTAATATCTTCATGTTTCCATGCCATTTTTAATTCCATAGGGAACACTGTACTACATGATAACCCCAATGTATGCATTTCCTTATAATACTCCAAGGTATCTTGAGTAAATGTTGTTTTCATTTCTTGAGGAATAATATCACTATTTACACTAACACTTTGTTCACCTGTAACAGCCATTCCTCTAATGAAACAAAATTTCTCATTTTGAATTAAAGTATTATAGTAATAAATAATATCATCACCATGCCATAATTTCATATTATAAGGTAATGTGGGCCAATTTTGTCTCATTACCATCATTAATTGTCCTCCTCCAGCTGGTCTAGCATTTGGAGTACCATTATCAACTAATTCCCATGTGTCTAAATCTTTATCAATTCGATTCCAATTAGTCATACAAATTGCTCTCGCCTTTGATTCAAGAACAAATTTATGAAAACGTTTTATATTAAATATAATGTCATCATTTACTATACATACTCTTTTATTGTTACTAAAATGATATCCTATTTGCCAAGATGGATTTACAAATTGATTAAATTCCATTTGAAAAACAGTAATCCTACCATCATCAGAAATATATTTAGTATTTTCATAATCATTATCTAAAATAATTAATTCAGCATCTTTATCTTCAATTGATTTAAAACCTTCAATTAATTTAAAAATGCTATCTGATTTCCATAATGTTGGTATAATATAACTAATCATAAATTGTATCGTATTTATCGTTTCTGCCTATATATTTAAAAAAATTATTATCTGGTTTTACATTATCTAAAAATGCCCAATTAGTATAAAAATTACCTGATATTGATACTCTATCAGTTTTAGTGGCATTAATAGGAGTGAAATGGAGTACTTCACGTGAAAAAATATACAAATGACTTGGCTTAACAGGCACTTCCATAATTACTCTATTACCACCAGCATCAGATATAAAATGTAAATTACCCATATCTTTTTCCATATGAGGATAATATACCCAAGCTAATCCTTGTACTAAACCACCTACTTGTCTATGTGAATGAACCATTGTTTGCTCATTTGGTTTTACTAAATGACCCCAAACATCATCGATTTTAAAATCGTCTGTATCACATATCTCATTTATTAATTTAACTGTTTTAAGAGCAAATGGAGCATAAATATCATCTGGTATATTAACATCTTCATAAAATGTATGATGAGGATGGGCTGCTTTAGGTCTATGTTCAGTGAGCCCAACACCTGGTTTTTGATATGTTTCACTAACTGATTTGATTATATAATCATTATCGAACTCACCTTCCATATTGTGTTCTGAATAATGTATACCTTGTATTAAATTAAAACTCATTCTACTATTATTGCGTCTTCTATAACTTTACAAATTAATATTTTACCCTCTTTTCTTACTACACGATCAGCTCCTAAATGATGTACCCACAGACCTAATAACTGTTGATTCATTTGATTACTTTTAGGGTCAGTAACAAAATAATGTGGGCTCATTACTCTAACTACTTCTAATAAAATGTCATCAAATTTTAAAATATGATTATATAACATTCTTTTTTTCGTTCAACTGTTGTTGCAACCTTTGTAATTTTAATTTATCCTTAACTGATAAAGGATGTTTTAGTTTTAATTCTAAAATTTGTTTACTAATGTCTTTCGTAGTCATCTTCGATTCGTATTATGTCGTCTTCACCAAAGTAAGTGCCTGTTTGTACTTCTATAAATACGACTGGTTCGTGTGTTTCATTCCAAGCTCTATGTTTTGCTCCTAAAGGTATTTTAATTGACTCACCAGGTGATCTAAATACTCTTTCATCATCTAGAATTACAGTTAGTATACCACTAACTACTGTCCATTGTTCTCTTCGTTCTTCATGATACTGATAAGATAATCTACTATAAGGATTAACTGTTATTCGTTTTATTTTAACATCATCTGCATCGAGTAATACTTCATATTTACCCCAAGGGCGTTTATCTACTTCTTGTACACTGTTAGCTATTAATGTTTTATATTTAGTAGTTGACCAACCATGACTTCGATCTAAATAATGAATTGGTATTTTTAATTCATCACCTGTAAATGGTTTATCAATATAATCGTCACCTAAAAATCTAATATCAAATTCACCCATTTTAAGTAAATCAAGTAATTGAAATTCATAGGTGTATCTAATTACATCATCAACATCTTCTAAAGACATTAACATATCTCTACGTTCATCAGTTGATAATATAGGTTTTAATTTATGGGGTCGTTCTATGGAGGGATCAGTTTGTAATAATACAACTAGTACACTACAATGTTGTTTCATTTCATTAAACATTTTAATGTAGCCTGGATGCATTGCATCGAAATTTCCTGCTATAACCCCTTTAATCATAAACTGTTATTTTTATACATAAATATATCATCAACTAAATAATCTATCTTCTGCATTGCAGATTTTAAATTAACATCACTTACTTCTGCTCTAATTTCTTTTAATCTATTAATTATTTCAACTCCATCCATAATTTCAATATGTCTTTTTTTATTACATTTACCACAAGTTGTTCTATATGCTGCGTTCATTGCGCCACACCCACAGTTCCAAATGTTATCAACTAAATTTTTAATCATTAAGATACTAAGATACATCCTGTATTCCAAGATGGGATCATATATTTAAATTCATGTTTATCTAATACTTCTTTGATAATTTTATCTTGAAGTTTCTGAGAATTACCTGTAATGATTCTACAAGTAAAAAATGTATTGTTACTAGAATGTTTTAATACAAAATCTTCAGTTGCAATAACGGCTTCATCATGTTTAAACCCGTGTAAATCTATTTCGTTTTCCATAATACTTGAATGCATATTAATATTAAAGCTAATGCTAAGCTAACCCATGTTTTATTGTTTATTCCTTCACTAAAATGATAATTAACCATTATAGCGTAAATAATCATTCCAACTCCGAATCCAATAAAACGGGCAGGCCATAACAAACCACCCATTCCTTGTACTGCATATTTAGTTCCCCAAATATAAAAGAATGATAATATAATTCCTGCTGCTGCTACAGTTACAGTATTGTCTCTAAACCAAGATGTTGATTTTAGAAATTGACCATTTAATTGATAAAATGTAAGTACATGAGCAACAAAAAATGCTCCAATACCTATAAATAAATCCTTAATTATCATAATCCTGATTGTTATATTCATCTTTACTATATTCACCATAACCATAATCATAAATTACAGTTAAAAATAAACATCTTACTACTATACTCTGCCAAGGTGCGTTTTCATCTTCATCAAAAAAATCTAAACTAACACCAAAACAAATACCTTCATGGGGCCATTTAAAATTTAATTTCACCCCAAACCATTTACTATCCATATTATTATTTTAAAAAGTGACTAATCCATGCTACTAAACCATTAAAATTTAGAGCAACTAAATTCCATTGTTTACGAGATGATGTTTGAACCATAACGCAAATAAATCCTATTATATAAAGTGTAGGCTCAATTGTCCACTGTGCTGCAATTAAAAATCCAGCTCCCATATAACCTACTCTTGAGGCAAATTTTTGATAAGCAGTTAGCTTATTAGTGTATCTTAAGAACTTTAATAACCTTGCCTTATTGTTTCTAGTTCTAACACTACCTTTCTTCGCTCTAGCCATACATTTTATATGCTGCGATTACTAAAATCATTATTAATAGGCCTGCAAAACTAATAAATGCTGCTATCTCATTACTTTTCTGTTGATGAGGTGATCTACCTTGATTTGATCTATACTGTCTTTTTTTATTTTTCTTTGTCATACACTCCGTATTGAATTTCTTTAATTAACCCCTCTAGTTGGGTTTTTGCTGCTGAAAGTTGTTCATCTTCAATAGCTTCTAAAATATGATTTAATGTTCTATATAATAATTCTTTATCCATAATTAAAGCATTAAATTATTATTTTCTAATTGTTGCCAAAATCTTTCTAACCAAAGATTAATAGGACTACCTTCAATTACATCTGTACCTTTAGCACCATCTTCTTTTAAATATGCTAAATGTGCTATTCCCATATCACAGTAATCTCTTGCTTTACTATCATCTTTAGCTGCAATATAATCTTTACATTTTTGATAATGCCTGTGTAATTGTCCGTTTTTAATGTTTTTCAAACCAGTTCTAATTCTAACCATAACCTTTATTTTAAATTTAAATTATACTCTTTATTATACTCTTCTACTGTAACCCATTTTTCAATTTCATTACAGTAAACCATTCCATCTATTACTTGCTCCATTTCAACATAAGTTTATCAATATCTTTTCTTGACTGCCAACCTGAAACATCCCATTGTTGTTGGTCTGGTTCTAGGTTTTCATTTATAATAGCAACCTCAAATGTTAAAACATCTTCTGGTTTACTAGCTTTAGCTCTAACACCTGCTTTAGATGTACTGTACATACCTTCACCTGCAACTACAGAGATAAATACATTAGGTTTTAATTCAAGTGATGCTTGAATTCCTTTACAAACTTTATGTTTCTTAAATTCTAAATCTTTAAATGTTCTCATGACCTTTATTATTTTTATATACGTGAATATACGATTTCTATTTTGCTTCTCCTAATTTTTCTCGCATTGCTTTTACATGCTTACAATTACCACCTGATCTCCAATACCCAGGGCATGTACAATGAAATTTACCACTTTCTGGATAGTACTTAGTTGTGTATTCACCTAAACCACTTCCACTAACATTGGTTTCTATTATTGGTTTTTGTTTAACCTGTTTTTTAATTTTAGGTTTTTTCCAATTGATATCTTCTAATCTAGTTTCAGGTAATACTTCCTGCCAAGATGGTACAATATATCTTTTACCACCTATATTTAATAAACTTGGAGGTAAAATGCCTTCATAATCATATTTAAACAATCTATATGATATAAATGGACCAAACCCTTTTGGGTTAATACTTAAATTGGATTTTTCCTTCCAAAATCTACGTGTTCTAATATTCCCGTATTTATTTAAATTTGAAAATTCTACTATGGGCATAACCTTTATTTTTAATTACCCGTGAATATACGAAGAAAAAATGCGGTAACCAAATGGATACCGCATTACCTTCAAAAAATGTGTGCCTGTTTTATTTATATTTTTTAAACATAAATCGTCCAAAGTGTTCTTTTAATGCTTCTTGTCCTTCATTTTCATCTAGATAATCATAATCATCATCACCTTTTTTAAAATCTGTATTAGTTAAAGTATAATCTACTTTTCTTACGTTTGATCCATCTTCGTCTTGAACATAAACTTGTAATTTTGCAATAGCTCCACGTTTTTTAAGATCATCAAGTTGTTTTTGTGATATTGCAATTCCAGTAGGGCCTATTTCTTCTGTTAAAGCATCCATGTTACCTATTTCACCTGATTCTAATTCAGCTTCAACACCTTGCATAGCATGATTTTCTTCCATACCAGCTAATCTATCACCTTGTTCTTGCCAACCATCTAACATATTCATCATTTCGTTTGCTAGGTGAGTAATAACATCTTCAGCATCAAATGGATCTTCTTCCCATAGATCTTGAATTAAATCTAAAGAGCTATCTAAGAATTTTTTCTTTAATGGTATACTTAACATACCTTCAATTCTATCAGCTACTTCATTATTTAATGGGATAAAATCTGTAGCACCCTCAGCTATTTCTTCAGTGTAATCTTTAGGCTCTCCATTTTCAGCCATTTCCCCTTTAGCAAATTTAGCTGTGTTACCTGCTCTATCTACTACTGCTGATTTAGGATCATTTGCTTTATTTTTTTCAGCTTGCATCATACTAAATATTTTTTCCAACTTAAGTTGGTCGCTAGTAGATAGGTTATCGAATCTGTCTTTTTCTTCTGGTGATAAATTCATGTTTTAATTTTTAGGTTTACGTCCTTGTCTTTTTTTTCCTTTAGCTGCTTGAATTACGTCTCCTGTTTGGTTACCTAATTCTTTAGCTGCGTCAACAACGTCTTTTAATTCTTCTTTTACGTTTTTAGCTCTACGCTTTACTTCTTTAGCTACAACTTTAACGTCCTCTACTGCATCTTCTATTTCATCAGGAATGTAATCTTTGTCTCTGTCATTGATCTTTCCTTGTTTGTAGTACCAGGCATATACACCAAATGCTACTAAAATAACTGCAATAATAATCCAAAATGTGATCATAATATTAATTTTTAAATGTTTATCATAAATATATAAAGACTAAGCTAAATTATATTTTTGTTTATATTTGTTAATGAATGACTTACCTACACCTACTTCTAACCATTCAGCAATAGCAGGTATGCCTGGTATTTTTTTAGAGCCTAAAACATAATCAATATTTTTATTAATTACTTTCATCTTTGTTTTAGCATTTGAACGGTTTGATGTTTTAAATACTACAACTACAGGATTTTTACCATACATTCGTTGATCGATTTTTGGTTTTGCACTACGACCTGGTTCAAATTTATTTACTACTTTATAACAACCATTAGGTGATTTAGATCTATCAAAATACCATGTTTGATCTTCTGTTTCTAATACCCACTTATCTAATGCTACAGCGGGTTGTTCGCTTGGTCTACCTCGTCTTTCTACCATTGTATTTACCTCTTTTAGTTTTATATTCATTAATTGGCATGCTCGTTGTGGAATGTATTCCACGATTAGCCTGTTTTTCAGCCATTATTTGTCTAAAAATGGGACTATCCCATTCACAACCTCTATTTGCCATAATCTGATTTTATTACTCTATTAGGTGGTACTTGCATTAATTTATTATACATTTTAATTAAATAATTACCACTTTCTGTTTTACCAAAACATTTTTTACGTTTATCTTCATCTACTATTATCCAATCTCCTACTTTTATCATATCAATTTATTTATAACATTTATACTTTTAATTGCATCTCTTACATTAGCACACTTTTCATATTCCTCTGTTGATTCAAAATATTCAAGTAAATCTTCTGCTAATTCAATTTCAGTTAATTCTGGATCTGGAATTAAAATCATATCTTCAATTTCATCACTATCATTGGCTTCAAATGGTGTATCTTTACCCATTAACATATTATAACCAACATTCATTGCTTTATCTAATAATTCTAATTCTTGCATATTAAAATGGTAATGGTTCGTTAGACATATCTTTAGGTGTAAACGTTGGATCTTCTAATTTACGGTAATCAAAACTAGCAAATGGTTGTTCTCCAATTTCAGTTACTTTAACTTGATCTGAATGACGTCTATTTTCAATTGACAATTTCAAATCATGTGCTCGTTTCTTAGCCATATAATCATTTTCGGCATAAACGTACATTTCAATTGTTGCTACATATCTTTTTTCTGACATAACCTTTATTTTATTATTATTATTTACCCTGTAAATATACGACCCCTATCTCGGGTATCCAAGTATTTCTGCAAAAGCCTCATTATAAAATCCACTTTGAAATTCACCTATTGGCTTAGAGGAATAAACACAAGCGTATAATGCTCTCATTTTATTTGTAATATTAGTAGTTGATGCATGTAAAGTGTTTCCATCTATAGCAACAATATCACCAGCTGAAGCTAATATTACATCATAATTGTTAGTTTCAGCATTTAAAACTGATAATGGACCAACTCTTAAATCAGTCATATTAGTTAATATTTGACAAAAATTAATTGTTTGAAATTTACCTTCTAATGCACCCGCAGGATCAGGTCCTAACATATTATCAGTATGAGGATCAAATTTAAAATCTTCATTAGGAGACTTAACTACAACTTGATCATTAAATAAATAAGGTTCTGTACCTAATAATGTTTTAGATAATTTATACATTACAGGTGAAGTATAACTACTCCATAACGTTGGATCCAAAGTACTAGCCAATTCAAATCCACCCCAAAATGTACCTGAACCATTATGTCTTTGTTCACCTAATTTACTTTGGTATTTTAATTTAAGTTTTATAGCTCGATTACGAGTATGAGCTAATAGAGAAGATTCTATAACATTTTCTAAATGAATGTAACCCTGTCTTTTAAATTTATCTACCTTGTCCTCTGTAAGCATTTTTATACCCATTTTGTCCTTTTGATGCATTCTTAGAATGTACACCAGGTCTTTTTTTATTTCGGGATTTAGTATAAGTGCTTAATTGTATTTTTGCCATTGTGTTTTAGGCATAAATATATAATTAAACATTTAAATCATAACCTCCAAACCGCTCCATGTATGAAGTAATTTTTACTCCATTACCATCTTTTCTTACTTTACCTGTTCTAAACCACTTTTTAACACTTCCTGCTCCACCTAAATGAGCTGCAGCTAATAAACCTGATTCAGTTACTAATACTCCGTGAATATATTTACCATCATATTTAGCAATATACTTACGTAATGATTTTTTATTTTGTTTTAATAAAGCATACATTGCTTGTTCTTGTAATGAAGGTGAATTTAAAAATTCTTCTTTACTCATTTTAAATCCTAAACCTCTAAGTGTTTTTCTACCAAATTGGTATTTACCCATGTAACCATATTGATTTACGATATCATATCTATTACCTGATTCTCTAAATCCAATTGCATCTAAAAATGCTTGATGAGATGTTACTACCAATTCAATTTTGTCTACCGTTAATGGTTCAGTTGGTATTATAGTTATACCTTTAACTGGTAATTTAACTATTGGGTTTATTATTTTAGCTCTGTATGACTTAAATGCCATCATAAACATTACTGCTGCTAAACATACACCTAATTTAAATAAATTTTTCATATTAAAAGTTTTTAAGAAAATCGCCCTTCATTGTTTTAGATTTTAATTGTTGAGCTTTTTCATCGTTTTTAAGCATTTGGTCTGTTAATCGTTCTAAATGCTTACTTTTTTGCTTATCATAATCACGAGTGATTTTATGATGCTTTTTATTTAATGATTTAATTTTTTTAGCCATAATTTAAGCAGGGTGCCAGGGTTTAATCCAGTATTCCCAAATTGTTTGTTTTAATTTTTTCATATTCTACTTATGTATTGATTAGGATCATCATCATCAGCATCATCTAAACCTAATTCTTTTAGACGTTGCAAATGATAATCATCTACTTCCCATTCTACTTTTTCACTTGTACCATAGTGTTCTTGTTTTGATTCAATTTGTTTTTCATCTTGTTTATTGAATATATCACCTACAGTTAAAAAATAATGATTATAACATAATAGCTGAATGTTATCTAAGCTGTAATTATTGCTATTATTATCTTTGAAGTGTAACAAAAGTGGTATTTTATAATCTAACACTCGTCTTTCTTTAAATTTACATACAGCACATTCCTCGGATAAATATCCCTGCTCTATTAAAGCATACTTAAGTTTATTAGGATTAAATGAAGAAGCAGCTATTCTACCTTCAATTATTTCCTTCATATGAGGCATTTTTTTAGGTCCCTTTAAATATTTAGGTATACCCTTACCTGCTTGGTTCTTATGTTGCTCAAACAAGTTATACATTTTAGCGTACTTCTTATAGTGCTGATATGAAACATGAAGGTACCTAGCTGCAGCCATATTAGATAATGTTTTACCTTGAGCTGCAACTATTTGTTCCTTACTTAGAAATTTTTTCTTATTTGCCATCTTCGTCCTTAATTGTAAGCGGGCCAATTAAGTTTCTATCTTCTTTATCCATATTTAACATTTCAGCCTTGCCCGTTTTATCCATATTCTTAAACGCCTTTTCATTATGCTGATAAGCTTTATATTGATCATCATTCATTATAACTGTTTCAACCCAAGTATGATCGCCTTCACCCATTAAAACAGGGATACCATGTTTCATACCTTCACCTTTACCATTTTCAGAGCATGTAACACAAAAGTTATAACCATACTTAGTTAATCTTAATTCTGGCATATCAGCACCACAGCACTTACATTTTATCATTTTTAATTTCATACGTGTATTTGGTTTTTTTATAGTCTGTAACATAAATATATAATTTTTTTATTATTTTGCTGGTTGGTTATTAAATCTCTCCATTAATGCTTCAGTACTTTCATTTACAGCATCATATTTTTTATGGAATCTTACATTTTCTAAATCACCACTATAACCTAAAGTAAAACTAACTTCACTACCTGATTGGAATTTAACTTTTACTACTGGAAATGATTCATATGATCTTCTATAGTAATCAGTAGAAGCCCATACAGTAGCGTTAGGATATTGTTTACGAAATTTAGCAACTACATTTTTCATTGCTACTGCTTCAGCATTTTGTCTATTTAATTTTCTATTCTGTAATGAATTATGCTCATTATATTTAACTAATAATGAACTTGGCTTGTAATATCTGTATTGTGAAGTAACACTAGTACACATTAATTTATTACCTTCTCTACTAACACTAGACTTATAGGTTTTCATTTTACCTTCATGAATAGAATTTACTAATAATCTAACACCACCACAAGAACTTAAATAAGTAACTTCATAATCATAATTAGTATTATTATATGAATAACCAAATTGTTGTTCTCTAGTAACTTCATTTACTTCAAAATCACATTCGTAATCTTTACCTTGAACAAAACCTGCTTCATCTAACATTAACATAATTCTATTAACATTATCTTGATTCTCAGCAGCACTTTTAGCTTGACGCTCTATCCAAGTATTAACTTCGTTTTCTTGATCTTTAGTTAATACTACTCCGTGAAATAAATCTAATTGATTTTCTAAATTTGACATAACCTTTATTGTTTTAATTTTTATTATTATTCTTATTTACCCTGTAAATATACGACCCCTTCCTCGGGTAACCAAATATTTATGCGGGAATCTTAAAAGAAAGCCCGCGGGGCTAAGTTGTTAAGCAGTAGATTGAAACCACATACAATTAAGATTAGTGGATTGTGTTTTATACTTCATGGGATCTTTTACCTGGACTACTCCCTACCAGCTTTGACCTTAACTAACTTGGTGTGAATATACGACCATTACCTTGGGTATCCTAGTTTTTCCATGGAAGTCTTTAATTTTCTGTGGAAAAGAAGAAAGTTTGGTGCATTCTGCAATATTCATCGCTATGACCAAAATATTGTACAGCAGAATGATAATAATGTCCAGCGTATAAAACTGCTCTGTTAAATACATTACCAACATAATCAGTTAATTCCCAAGCAGTAAAATCTAATGAATCATTCTTTTCAAATTCTTTAGCTAATGCTTTTTCTTCTGGTGTTTTAGCATCATGAGGTGATCTAAATCCAGTTTTTTTATGTTGATATAAACCTGTACCTGATGATAATGGAGCATCGGGTGTTAAATATACTACACAAGCCCAACTTGTACCCCAATCAGAATGAATCCAACATCTGTCGGTTTGTTTACATAAATTATAAGCCCCATTATGTGTATTCCAATCTTCATCCCAATTAGTAATTTTTTTACCAATAGCATTTTCTAATGCTGTTTTAACAGTTGGATGTCTGTCTGCATAAGTTCTTTTACCTGGATGGTTACCATATTTGTCTAACCATTCCATTTCAAATGCTCTTTGTCTAATGTGATAAGGATCACTATAAAAATTGTCTAATACTATAATTGATTTATCTGCCATATTATATAATTGCTCGACCTTTCATTCCTAACCAGTCTTTATTGTTTCTTACTTGTAAATTTTTCGAATGAGTTGCTTCTAACATTAGTGGTGCTACTCCTAATTCTTCAG